>Ga0075444_10002366_pt1 | contig 11398 bp, 9 predicted proteins | sample CoawatmetaG01DNA_FD_76836 | JGI IMG/M metagenome (GOLD analysis project Ga0075444, IMG submission 76836) | Marine microbial communities from the West Antarctic Peninsula - Coastal water metaG017-DNA | ecosystem: Environmental > Aquatic > Marine > Coastal | place: Atlantic Ocean: West Antarctic... | reverse complement strand
TCATACACTCACATAGCTACTACAAATCTAGCAAAGCAAGCTTTTTATAAACAGATAGCTAGAACCTTGCTTGAGTATTTTTCTATAATAGCTATTTGCGGACTAATCATTTTTTTACTACTAACAGGAACTGCCCCTGCTAAAATACTTTCCTTAGTAGGTATTTATCTAGTTGCATTTTTTAGAATACTACCTGCTGCAAATAAAATTATCGTAAATCTAAATACACTTTCATTTAATAATGCCACTTTGACATTACTGAGCAAAGAGCTTCAAAAATCTAAAGATCAAAGTATCGCAAATATCCAAATGGAACACTTAAAGAGGAGTCTTTAGAAGACTGGACACAACTCGTAATTAATAATATTACTTTTTCTCATGAAGAATCATTGGATGAAATATTTACTGATTTTAGCCTTAATATTAATAAAAATGATTTTTGTGCCATAACAGGCCCAAGCGGTTCAGGTAAAAGTACCTTGGTAGATATAGTGCTTGGTTTGCTGAGGCCTCAAAAAGGATCTGTTATGACTATTTCTGACTTAGTTCGAAAAGATGGCTTTTGCATTCCAAATAAACAAGTAGCTTATGTTCCCCAGAAGACTTTTCTTTTGGATGAATCAATCTTAGCAAATGTTGCTTTACAAGATTATTTCGAAGATAAAATTGATCTTGATCGCTTAGATTTCGCCATCAAAGTTTCCTGCTTGGAAGATCTTATTTCTGAATTACCTAATGGAATAAACCATGAGGTAGGTGAGGAGGGCATTGCTTTATCAGGAGGACAAGTCCAAAGAATTGGTATAGCTAGAGCAATATATAGAAAGCCTTATTTTTTGATATTAGATGAGGCTACATCAGCTCTAGATATCGAAAATGAGGATAAAATAATGAATAATTTTTTAACTATGAAAGGAAATATAACTTTATTATTTATATCTCATAGTGAAAATATACTAAAATACTTCGATAATAGAATAAAAATAGGATAAAACTTATGTTTAAAGGCAAGAATATTTTCATCACTGGCGGAACGGGGTCTTTCGGTAAGGCGTTCATTAAAAGATTGATAAATGACTATCCTGAGGTAAATAAAATAATAATATTTAGTAGAGATGAATTAAAACAATTTGAAATGTCGCAAACTATCAATACTAAACTGCATAAGGGCATAAGATACTTTTTAGGTGATGTTAGAGATTCTGATAGGCTGCGAAGGGGGCTGGAGGATGTTGATTATGTTATTCATGCGGCAGCTTTAAAACAGGTACCTGCTGCTGAATATAATCCATTTGAATTCATTAAAACCAATGTCATTGGTGCTCAGAATTTAATTGAAGCTTGTCTAGATGTGGGCGTCACCAAGGTAGTCGCTCTGTCTACGGATAAGGCTGCATCACCTATAAATTTATATGGGGCAACCAAACTTTGCTCTGACAAGCTATTTGTTGCTGCAAATAATATTACCGGCTCAAGGGATCTAAATTTCAGTATCGTTAGATATGGCAATGTTATGGGGAGCAGAGGGTCCGTTATTCCCTTCTTTTTGTCAAAAAAATCTTCAGGAACTCTTCCGATAACTGACCCAAATATGACAAGATTTAATATATCTTTAGATGAAGGGGTTGATATGGTTCTATGGGCTCTTAAAAATGCAGTTGGCGGTGAAATATTTGTTCCTAAAATACCAAGTTATAAAATTACCGACGTTGCTGAGGCTATATGTTCTGATTGTAAAATTGACATAGTTGGGATTAGGCCAGGTGAAAAATTACATGAGGAAATGATTTCAGAAACTGACAGTCTTAATACAGTCGATGCAGGTGAATATTATGTAATCCTTCCCCCTGATGGAGATTCTATTAGGGAAATGTATATTAATAAGAAAAATTCAAAGCCAGTAGACAAAGGTTTCTCTTATAATTCAGGAACTAATCCTGATTTTTTAAGTATCTCGCAATTAGAGAATTTATTTTCAAAAGAATTTGATGCATAAATATATTCCTTATGGAAGACAAGATATTTCAGAAGATGATATTACTGAAGTCATTAAAGTTCTTAAGTCAGACTTTCTTACTCAAGGTCCCCAAGTTCCTATTTTTGAAGATAATATTTCTAAGTACGTTGGATCAGATTTTGCATTTGCAGTAAATAGTGCAACTTCTGCATTGCATATAGCATGTCTAGCTTTAGAAGTTGGTAAGGGCGATTTAGTCTGGACATCACCTAACACCTTTGTTGCCTCTGCTAACTGCGCCCTATATTGTGGAGCAAATATTGATTTTGTGGACATTGACCCCGAGACTAATAATATCTCGGTTCAAAGCTTGAGAGTAAAATTAGAAGCTGCAAAAAAAAGTGATAGTTTGCCTAAAGTTTTTATTCCAGTTCACCTGTCTGGTAATTCATGTGAGATGAAAGAGATCTTTCTTCTTTCAAAGAAATACAATTTTAAAATTATTGAAGATGCATCTCATGCAATTGGAGCTTCTTATGATGGAGGTAAAATAGGAAGCTGCAAATACTCTGATATTACTGTATTTAGCTTCCATCCTGTTAAAATCATTACTACATGTGAGGGAGGTGTAGCTACAACTAATGATAAAGAAATAGCAGAAAAATTAGACCTTTTTAGAAGCCATGGTATTACCAGAAACGAAGAATTTATGAGCAAGACATCAGATGGGCCCTGGTATTATGAGCAGATCGGGTTAGGCTTTAATTATAGAATGACGGAGCTTCAAGCAGCATTAGGCTCGAGTCAATTAAAAAGACTTGATAGATTTATTCAAAAAAGAAATGATTTAGCTAAAATATATGATTCTTCATTATGCAAAGATCATATAGACCTCCCTAAGATTGGCTCTCTTAGCTATTCAAGCTTCCATTTATATATTATAAAAATAAAAAATATTACAGATAACGAAACGCATAAATCCTTTTTTCAGTACATGAGAAATCTAGGAATTGGAGTAAATCTTCATTACATACCCGTTCATTTCCACCCATATTATAAGAATCTAGGTTTCAAAGAGGGAGACTTTCCTGTATCTGAAGATTATTATAAAAAAGCAATAAGTATCCCTTTGTATTATGGTCTTCAGCCTGATGATCAGAAATTCGTTATAGATAAAATAAATTCCTATTTTCTATGAAAATAGGATTAGGAACGGCTCAATTTGGTTTAAATTACGGGATTGCTAACGGCACAGGGCAAATAGACAGCAAGCTATCAAAAAAAATAGTTAACTTTGCGAGAGATATTGGCATAAATACCATTGATACTGCATTGGCTTATGGCAATTCACATAAGGTTTTAGCAAAAAGTAATTTATCTGAATTCCAAGTTGTATCTAAATTACCATCATTTCAATATCAATATAACAGTTCTGCATATGTTGAAGATAATTTCTATAAATCACTAGAAGAATTGCAACTTGAATCAATCTATAGCTTTATGTTTCACTCGTCGGCAGATTTATTTTCAGAATATGGCAAAGATCTTTATGATTCAATGAAGAAGTTAAAAGACAAAAAACTAATAGAAAAGATAGGCGTTTCTATCTATAACCCCAATGATCTTGGATTTATTTTAGAAAATTTTGAAATTGATATTGTTCAAGTTCCATTAAATGTTTTTGATCAAAGATTGATTAGTTCTGGTTACTTAAATAAGCTCAAAATGCTAAATATAGAAATTCATATTAGGTCTATTTTTCTTCAAGGATTGCTGTTACTTGATAAAGATGATATCCCTAATAGATTTTCTCCCTGGAATGAGCATTTTCAAAAGTGGCATTCATTTAATTCAGACAATAACTGCTCACCACTCGAAAGCTCTATAGCCTTCGTAAAAAATCAAATTTTAGTAGATAAGATTATTGTTGGTATAGACAGCCTTAATCAACTAAGGGAAATATGCTCAGCATATTCCTCAACAAAACAAATTGAATTTAATAGAAATTTATCTGTAGATGATTTGGATTTAATTGATCCTTCAAGATGGCATTTATAAAATGAAAACAGTTGCTATTATTCAAGCAAGAATGGGCTCAACTAGGTTTCCTGGAAAAGTTCTATCTAAGATTGGAGGTCTATCAATGCTTGAAATTATCTACAATCGGCTAAATAGGGCTAATAAGATTGATAAAATTATCATAGCAACTACCACTTCAAGTAAAGATAATAAAATCGAGAATCTGTGCATTGATAAAAATATGGATTTTTACAGAGGCAGTGAAGAAAATGTTTTAGATAGATTTTACAAAGCTGCAAAAATATTCAAAGCCGATACTGTTGTAAGGATTACAGCAGACTGTCCCTTGGTTGATCCCGGTCTTGTAGATGAAGCAATAAATCTATTTTATCGAAATGATGTGGATTATCTTAGCAATGTAAACCCTCCAACTTATCCCGATGGTTTTGACATCGAAGTTTTTAGCATTAATGCTCTTGCTGAAGCTCATGAGAATGCTCAAAATAAATTTGAATTAGAGCATGTAACTTCCTATATAAGAGAAAATAAAGCGATGTCTCATTTTTCTATGAATAACAGCAAAAATTTATCAAACATAAGGTTAACAGTAGACCAGCCGCAAGATTTATTAGTAATTAAAGAGCTATTTAAGCATTTTTCACCTAATATATATTTTTCTTTTAAAGAGGTTATTAGGGTTTATGACTCTGATGCTGATTTTTTTAAATATAATCAAGATATCGAGAGGAATGAGGGCATGAAGTTGAAAACAGGACAAAAATTATACAAAAGAGCAAAGACTATTATCCCAGGTGGGAATATGCTCTTATCAAAAAGACCCGAGATGTGGCTGCCTGACCAATGGCCAGCATATTTTCAGAGAGCTAAAGGCTGTAAAGTCTGGGATTTGGATAATAGAGAGTATATTGACATGGCATCAATGGGTATTGGTACAAACATCCTTGGATACTCTCATCCCGAGGTTGAAGAGGCTGTTATCAAGGTGGTTAAAGATGGCAATATGTCTACTTTAAATTGTTCCGAGGAAGTTCACCTTGCTGAGCAACTTATCAATTCTCATCCCTGGTTTGACATGGTTAAATTTGCTAGAAGCGGTGGAGAGGCAAATGCTATTTCGATTAGAATTGCTCGGGCCTTCACTAAAAAAGATAAAATTGCTGTATGTGGTTATCATGGCTGGCACGATTGGTACTTATCAGTGAATTTATCTGAGAAAGATGGGCTCAGTAAGCACTTGCTAAGTGGCCTAAATCCTTCTGGTGTTCCGAAGGGCTTAGAGGGAACTGTTTTGGGATTTGAGTATAATAATTTAGAACAATTAGAAGAGATAATTAATAAAAATAAAGATCAAGTGGCTGCTATTAAGATGGAAGTTAAGAGAAATGTAGAGCCAAACAATAATTTTCTTCAAAAAGTTAGAGAGCTAGCAAATAAAAATAATATAGTTCTTATTTTCGATGAGTGCACCTCAGGCTTTAGAGAAACAGATGGAGGCCTTCATAAGAAGTATAAAGTAAATCCTGATATTGCAATCTTCGGTAAGGCTCTCGGTAATGGGCATGCAATTACAGCAGTAGTGGGCTCAAAGGAAGTAATGCAATCTGCGCAAGATACCTTTATAAGCAGTACTTTTTGGACGGAGAGAATTGGACCAGCCGCGGCTTTAAAGACCCTAGAAATTATGGAAAGAGAAAAATCTTGGAAGACAATAACAGACAAAGGAATATCTATAGTTAAAAGGTGGGAAAAATTAGCTTCAAAACATAACCTCTCAATTAAAATGTTTGGGATTCCATCATTGTGTGGTTTTAATTTTACTTCTAAAAATGCTCTTGCATATAAAACTTACATTACTCAAGAAATGCTTAAAAAGAATTTTCTTTGTGGCAATTCTATATATAGCTCAATAGCACACTCTCAGGAAATTACCGATTTATACTTTAGTGAACTTGACCAACTTTTTTCTAAGATAAATGATTTTGAGAATGGAGATGATGTCTTGAAATATTTAGAAGGACCAATATGCCATAGTGGTTTCAATAGATTAAATTAATTCATATGAAATATAGAATAAGCCTATCTAGCTTTAATAAATTAGATAATCTAGATGCTTATATTAGCTGGCTTGATGACGAAATTATTTTTAAGCACTTGGAATCAAATACTAAAAAAAGTACTAGTTCAGATGTTTTAAAATATATAGAAATGCAGAAAGAAGAAGGTGCTATTTTCTTACCCGTTATGTATAACTTAAATAACCTTCATATTGGCAATCTAAAAATATACAACATAATTAAAAAAGATGGCCAGAAGTATGGTGAGTATTCTCGATTAATAGGAGATAAAACATATTGGAGGATGGGCCTGGGTTTCGAATTAGGAATGTTGGCATTAGATTATTGTTTCAATACACTTGGGTTTGATTTTATAGAAGCTGGATGCTGGTCCTCTAATACAGCTGCTGTAAATAGTAATATTAAAATTGGATTCAAGGAATCAAAAAGAATTCAAAAATACATGAAAGAAAAGAAAAAAACAGAAGAGGTAATTCGCTTCTCAATTTCAAAGAGTGATTATTTAAGTAAAACTATTTTAAGCAATGATTAATAACTATATATTTATACCAATAGAACTTCCTGTAAGAGAGTTATCTTCATCAGCAATGCTTGCCTCATTTTTAGCTTCCAAGGGGATGTCTGTCGTAATAGGAGCTCAAGCAGACGTAAAGTCATTGGCATTATCATCTACAAATTCTATTTATTTAGATAAAACTCTATATTCAGCTCACAACGATTTCTATAATAAATTGCATGATAGAAATATTTCTATCTTCTGTGATGATATTGAGGCCTCAGGATGCCATGTTCCTGAGTTATATGCTCAAGCTAGATTCAGTAAAGAAAACCTTGATTTGGTTGAGGGAATTTTCTTTTGGGGTAAAGATGACTTTAATGCAGTTAACAATAATTATGATCTTGATATAAAAAAGTGCCATAAAAAAGGCAGCTTTAGAGCATATTTCTGGAAATATTTTTCAGATAATATCCCCTCAAATATTAAGAAAAAAGATCAAATTACTAAAAAATATAAAGAATTTGTTTTTATACCATCTAATTTTGGGGGAAGCATGAGACCGGATGGCATTGATGCCGTCATAAATCAAGCAAAAGAAAATTATCCACAATTAACTAATAAAATTATTCAAAGAATTGAACATACTGAAAAGAGAAGAGTGGATTTTGTTAATGCGATCATTAAGCTCGTTGATGATCATAGTGATATTAATTTTGTCTTTAGACCTCATCCAAATGAAGATAAAACTAAATGGAATAATATTTTTCCAGAAAAACATAATTTTTTCATTGAGTATGAAGGTACTGTTACTGAGTATATATTAGGGTGTAAAGCTTTAATTCACAGTGGTTGCACATCAGCTTTTGAAGCTTATTATTATAATAAGCCTTGTATTGCATATGTTCCAGATAGAAATGCTAAATGGGATAACTGGCAGGCAAATGCAATGAGTCAGGAGGTTGATAACTATGATTTGCTTTCAAGCTCACTAAAAATAGCACTATCAACTAATAAAAGAATAAAAACAACTAATCCCTTTTATGCAATAGAAATAGACCTTTTAGATTATTATTTTGAGATATTCGCCAATACCCTTAAGGGTAAGATCAGAAAATCAAAAAATATAATTAATACTTCAAAAATATTTAGAATTAAAAGAGCAATTAAAGCTTTTTTTAAAATTGATGAAAATTTTAGCGAAAGAAAATTCGATAAAAATGATTTAAGTAATTTATGCGAAAGATTAAGTTTTTTTAATCAATCTATCTCGTTAGAAAGCGTAAATATTAAGCAAATGACGGATAAAGTAGTTCTTTTAACAAAAGATTAAAAGTATAATATTCTAATAATTTAGGACTAAAATATGGAAAAATCAAAAACAGCTGAAGTATTTGCTTGGACAAAATCAGGTCCAGTATATTCTCCTGCAAGCTTAGATGATGTTAATAATATTGATCTTCTTAAAACTGCTTGCAGAACAAAGCATCTTTTTTTAGCAGATAAACCGCAGTTACTTAGATCAACCTACTCATTTTTTTTTGGTAAAAAGAATAGAATTGATTACAGAATTGGAAAAGCAACTGTCATACCAGCAAATTTTATTCGACAAGAGCCTTGGGAAATTGAATATCTATATATGCTTGCTCACTATTCAAAGGTAGGAATTCTAGAAACTGGGAGATTTAATGGTGGATCTACATTGATCTCTTCTCTTGCAAATAATAATGTTCCTATTCACTCTATAGATTTTGATCCCAAGGATGATAACTACCTATTAGATATATTACAAAAGCTAAACGTTGGATCTAATGTAAACATGATAGTTGGCGATTCTCAGAAAACAAAATATGATTCAATTGATAAAATAGATTTGTTATTTGTAGATGCTGATCATTCCAAAGAAGGCTGTCTTAATGATATGGTAAATTGGTGGGATAATCTTGTTACAGGAGGCCATATGGTACTTCATGACTGTTACTTTGGCTGTGAAGTTCAGGATGCTGTTATTGAATTCATCGCTGGGCATGATGTTGAAATAGTTATCTCTCCATACAAATCTCATGAACATAGAAGATATCCCCAAGGTTCTTTTTGCCATTTTATAAAGAAATAACTTTCTTTATATATGATTTATCAAGTAGATGGTTTAAATCTTTTTAAAGATGATAATTTGGTTGCATCACAGCTTCAATCTGAAAATAGCTCCTTGTATATACTTGGTGACTTTATGGGGGCAGTTCTTGATCAATCTACTTTAGATAAAGAAGCATCTTTAAAATATTTAAAATATTTTTTTGCCAGAAAAGATTTTAATTCTCAATTAAAATCCTTCATGCCTAATATTGTCGGTTCATGTATTTTTATTCTCATAGACAAAAATTCTGAAATTACCTTTTTTAGTTCCTTTTCTAGCTCCGGTCTATTTTTCTCAAGAATAAACAATAACATCAAACTTTCTACACACGAGGAATGTTTGACACAATTAGTAGATAAGGACAATAAAGATATTGACGAGGATGAGCTCCTTGCTAATATGACTTTACATACAATTTTTTGCAGGTCTCCTTTTAAGACATTCTTAAAAAAAGTTACTAGAGTTCCAGCTGGAGCATATATCCAGATAGATGTTAAAGATAATTATAAAACAAAAAGAGGAATTCTATTTAATAGGACTGAAATTGATCAATCACAAAGAGATAAATATTTTAAAAATTTACTTAATGGCGTATTGGAGTTGCAAGCTAAATATTATAAAGACAACTTATATCTCTTTTTTTCAGGTGGCATTGACTCTTCATTATTGTTATCAGCTACTAAAAAAATTAAAAAAAATATCAAGGCAATTTTTATTCCATATCACGGCGTAAGATCAAGAGCTACATATACTGCATCTTTTGTATCAAAAATTCTCAAGACTAAGTTAGCTATAACAGAAATGGGAATATTGGATGATAGTTTTATTAAATCGTCAGCCCAATCTGGTTTTGGAACTCTACCTGGAATGCAGTATCTTGGAGCCGGCAATAGAGTTGATCATTTAGGCCTAGCTGACAAGACAATTAATGTATTATCCGGACAGAATGCAGACACATTGTTTCATATAGACACCTTTGCACCAGCTTCAACTGTTGTCGGTTACAAAAGGTTTATTGCAAATATATCTGCTAGAAAGAAAAGATATATATATAGTGATTCCAGCTTAACCAATATCAAGTCATTCAATAAATTTAATAATATTCTTGAGCATATTGCCAGTAGTTTAGATGAGCATGAGGATTTCAATTCAAGTAATAAAATCATAGAATCTAATATTAAAAAACTTATTAGGACGCATAAAATCAATTATAGCTACACACCCATTTTAGATATTTTGGACGAAGAATACTCTATTAAAGAAAAATTTAGCTCCTCAGACTCTGGATCTAAGATATTCTCATTAAAAGTTATGCGTTGGTTCAGGACTGTTCAGAATGTCCCAGTCAACTATTTAAACCTTTCAAAAGCATCAAAGATAAATAGAGTAATTCCATATACAGAGGGGCCAATTGCTAATTTTGCTATAAATTATAAGATTTTGCCCTCCGACCACTTTTTTGAGAAAAGAATTATTTATTGGCTATTTTTTAAGCTATCTAAGCTAAATTACAGATTGATTGTTAACTTAGCTTTTATTGCCAATTTTCCACGTTTAATTTTTGACAAGATACAATTTCTTTTTTTTAAGAAAGAGTCTATCGCAGATGGTTATAAAAATAATATATCATCGCTGCAAATGCTCACAACAAATTATCACGATGTTCACAAGCTGTTTAAAAATGAAGAAATAATAAATTATCTTTTAGAACTTCAGTATATTATAAACGCCAACACGATCACTTCTGTTAATTTAACTAAGCAAGACGAGATTGTTAGATATGCCGGAGCTATTTATTTTTTAAATAAGATGTTTAAAATATAGAAATAGATAAAATATACTAAAAATTATGAAAAATATCTTTATAGGTGTTGGCTGTGAGCCTCAACAAGAACTAGCCTACCAGGTCTTAAAAAATTCTATCGAACTTAATTTTAGCTCTCAGAAGTTCAATATTAAAACAAAACCACTTCATAGGCTTGAAATACCATCGTACGTAAATAAAACTATTTTAAATAAACAAGGCACACCATTCTCTTTTCAAAGATTTTATTTTGCTCATTGGTTTAGTGAGAATGCTAAGGATTTTGACTTGGGAATTTATCTCGATTCAGATATGCTCGTTTTTAGTAATATTGAATCATTGGCAGAGACCTTTCTTGATTTAGATCAAGCTATAGCTATATGCGATACAAAAAAATACTGGGGAAGAAAGCAACAACAAGCTGTAATGGTATTTAATCGTCATGGATCGGTTGAAATTAAGAATAAATTTATAAAATATGCGAACGGTGATATTAATTATAAAAATCTTATGAGTAAACCAAATTATAAATCCTTATTACCCTTTACCTGGAATTCTCAAGAAGAAATTATGCACGATACAAATCTTATACACTATACAGATATGGATTTTCAGCCTTGGCTTAAAAAAGATAATATGAATGCAGGCATATGGCTTTCTTATTTAAGACTTTTTATTAAAAGCGAAGATGGTAAGAATTTGTTAGTAAATGAAATCTTGAAAAAGAATGTTAGACCATCTCTTGCTGAATTATTACAGAATCCACCCAATCACCCGGTAGTTTCATTTTCTTGGGGCCTAAAAGATATTTTTTTTATTCCACCGCATAGATTAAAAATTTTTTCCGGAGTAACGAGAACAATCCTAGCACCTGCTCTAAATATTTTTT
>Ga0075444_10002359_pt1 | contig 11408 bp, 11 predicted proteins | sample CoawatmetaG01DNA_FD_76836 | JGI IMG/M metagenome (GOLD analysis project Ga0075444, IMG submission 76836) | Marine microbial communities from the West Antarctic Peninsula - Coastal water metaG017-DNA | ecosystem: Environmental > Aquatic > Marine > Coastal | place: Atlantic Ocean: West Antarctic... | reverse complement strand
GTGTAAGGAAATTATGTAATAAATATAATGTTTTATTTATTGCTGATGAAGTCCAAACTGGTATTGCACGTAATGGTAAGATGCTTGCCTGTGATTATGAAGATGCTCGACCAGATTTATTAATTCTTGGTAAAGCTATTTCTGGAGGAGTTTTTCCTGTATCAGCTGTATTAGCTGATGATGAAATTATGCTTTGTATTCAGCCTGGAGAGCATGGCTCTACTTTTGGCGGAAATCCTCTTGCCTGTAAAGTAGCACAAGCTGCACTTGAAGTAGTCATAGATGAAAATCTTGCTGAAAATGCATATCGATTAGGGAAAATATTTAGAAGAGAATTGCGAGCTTTCGATAATGATATGATTACTCTTGTTAGAGGTAGAGGATTGCTTAATGCTATTGTGATAAAACCTAAAGACGGTAAAGAAGCATGGGATGTCTGTTTAAAATTAAGAGATAACGGATTATTAGCAAAGCCAACTCATGGAGATATTATTCGTTTTGCTCCTCCTTTGGTAATTACGGAAGAGCAATTAATGCAATGTATCGTTATTATTAAAAAGACTATTCTTTCTTTTTAAATTTGAGAAAAAAATTCAGGTTTCCTACAGATTTCAAACTTATTTTTGCATAAAATGTTTAAGCATTTAACTGTTTTAATAAAATTTTCTAATGTCAATAAAAAATCTATTTAAATCAAAGTTTTTAAGTAAGTACAGTCAAATTTATAAACAGGATGGCTTTAAGGGTGTTGTTAAAGAGGGTGGATGGAAAATATTAATTTATTTCTTCTTATTTTACTTAATTAGAGACTCATTATTATACATAATTTTACCCTATTTTTTCATGAAGGGTGTTTTTTCTTGACGGCTAAGAATTAGATTATTGTTATTTTAAAAAAATAAATTATATGAAAGCTAAATTAGTATGGATCTTCAGTGGGGAAGGGGCATTGAAAACTGCAGAACATCATTTGATGCATTTAAAGGAGTATTCACATAAAGAGAAGGTTGATGTCATAGAGTTTGGGACAGAGGAGCAAACTGAATTTATTGCTATAGCTTTTATGATTGTAGCTAAAGACTTGGTAAACGACTTACGACAAAGTTTAAAGCCTCATAAAGGCTTCTTAGTGGAATAATATACAAATCATTTTCTTTCGTATTTTTACAACATGTATTCAGCTATCCTTATTTCACATATTGTTATTAGTATTTTATTAATTTTATTGTCGATTTATATAGTAATACGTTCGGTTTTTGGAGTGTTACGAAAAGTTAATTTTTCTGCGTTACATGATATAAGGTTGCCAATTATTGCAGTTATATTTTTATATTTGGAGCTTATTCTAGGTGTTCTTCTTTATGCTATTTATATTAATAAACTGGAGGTTTTAATCACTCAGGCAAATGCAAATGCTTATTTCTCAGCTCGTTTTTGGGCAGTTGAACATGCTATACTCATGCTATTTGCTATAATATTTGGGCATTTGGGTTTAGTATATGCTAAGAACTTGGAAGATGTTAGACAGAAGTTTAAAAAGAACCTTTTGTATTTTGGTTTATCATTTGTGCTTATCTTTATTTCAATCACTATGAATATGTTTAGGAATGCTTAAAAAACATAAAATACTTGTAATTGAGGATGAATTAGAATTAGCTAAGTCAACTATTTCTTCTTTATCAGAAAATGGATTTTTTCCTTTCCATGCTAAGGATTTAAAGACTGCAAAGAAGCTATTGAAACAAGAGAGATTTACTGCAGTACTTTTAGATTTAGGTTTGCCTGACGGAGATGGGATATCCTTGATAAAAGAAATAAAAAATACTAAAATTGAAATTGGCTTAATTATTGTTTCAGCCAAAGATGCTTTGGAAAAAAAAATTCAAGGTTTAGAATTAGGAGCGGATGATTATCTTACCAAACCTTTCTTCTTTTCTGAACTGAATGCTCGTCTAAAATCAGTTATAAGAAGATTTAATTTAGAGGATAATCAGCAATTAACCATTAATGAAATCACTTTATTCCCTGAAGAAATGCGAACATTAATTCACGGAAAAATAGTTGACCTAACAGGTAAAGAGTTTGGTTTGCTTTTATACTTTTTTTCTAATCCTAATAGAGTGATTTCCAAAACTACTTTAGGAGAGTTTATGTCTTCTAGCTATATAGACTACGGTTTTACTGATGATGTAGTTTATACTCATATTAAAAATTTAAAAAAGAAAATTACAAATAGTGGTGGAGATGATTATATTAAAAATGTTTATGGTGTAGGTTATAAATTTACAGTAGCATGAAATTATTAACTAAAACTTCTCTTAATTTTATTTCCGCTTCAGTCATTTTCTTTCTTTTAGGAAGTGTCGCTATGTATTTCTCAGTCCGTAACATTATTGCTGAGGATTTACAAAGCCGATTATTACAACAGCAAAAGGAGTTTTTTAATAATGCTGATAAAAATAAAATTTCTGATTTAACATCCAAATTAGTATTTATTCAAATTACTGATAAAAAAATAGAATATTCTTTTTCAGATACTGTCTTAATCGTAAATGATTCTTACATTCTTTATCGTAAATTACAATTCTCTTATTTATTAGACAAACAATATTACAATGTAAGTATTTTGCAAAACCAAAGTCAAAGTGATTCACTTATTAAGAAAATTGTAATTATGAACGTGGGTTTTGCTATGCTTTTTTTTCTAATTATGTTTTTTGTAAACAGGCATTCTATTAAAAGTGCACTTAGTGTTTTCTACAGTACTATCCGTAAGCTAGAAGATTTTGAGCTTAGCAAATTACAAACTTTATCTCTTGAGACTGCTGAGGTTCAGGAAATAAAAAAACTTAATGAAGTATTTGAGAAAATGGCTACTCAAATTTATAATGACTTTGAAGCGCAGAAAGAATACACTGAAAATGTATCACATGAACTACAAACACCTTTAGCAATTATAAGTTCTAAAGCAGATGAGCTTATGCAAGCAGATAATCTTTCTAAAGAACAGATGGAGCAATTAGCATTACTTTTGGAAACAACCAACCGACTTTCAAAAATCAATCAAGCACTTATTTTTCTCACCAAAATTGATAATCGTTTTTATAACCAGGGGATATCCTTTTCTTTAAATAATTTAATCAAAGAAAAGCTACAGCTTTTTGATGCTGCAATTCAAGAAAAGGATTTGATTTTAGATTTGGATTTGTTAGAAATTACTCATGTCTATATGAATCCTTATTTGGCAGAAACCTTAATAATTAATCTAATTAAAAATGCTATTATACACAATATAAGTGGAGGTGTTTTGCGTGTTCACTTAAGTGATAATATTTTGATTATTTCTAATAGTGGATCTCCACTTTCATTTTCTAAAAATGACATATTTAAAAGATTTGTAAGGAGTGAGAATAGTAAAAAAAATCTTGGTATTGGGCTTTCAATTGTACAGAGGATCTGTGAGTTATATACTTTTAAAATTGCTTACTCTTATTTTAGTGAGCATCAATTTAAAATAATTTTTAAAAAATAAATAATGAATATAAATGAATTAATTAATGCTAAGGCAACGACTATTGTGGATGTAAGAACAGAAGCAGAATTTTTAGAAGGTAATGTTCATGGTTCCATAAATATACCTTTAAATGAAGTAGTTGATAGAATGACGGAGTTAAAGGGGATGCAGCCTTTAGTTTTATGTTGTCTTTCTGGAGGGAGAAGTGGTCAAGCTACAGATTTTTTACATGCTCAGGGTTGTGATGATGTACATAATGGAGGGGGTTGGGAAATGGTTGCTGCTCAGAAAAAATAAACATGAAAGTTGAACAGATTTATACAAACTGTTTGTCTCAGGGAGCTTATTATATTGAAAGTAATGGTGAAGCTGCTGTAATTGATCCTTTAAGAGAAGTTGGGGCTTATATTGAAATGGCATCAGAAAGAGGAGCGAAAATTAAATATGTTTTTGAAACGCATTTTCATGCAGACTTTGTAAGTGGACACCTTAGTTTGGCAAAACAAACAGGATCTCAAATTGTATTTGGACCTACAGCAAAAACTGATTTTAAATCTATTATTGCTGAAGATAATCAAGTGTTTGAAATTGGAGATATAAAAATTAAAGTCTTGCATACACCAGGGCATACTCTGGAGAGCTCTTGTTACTTATTAAGTGATGAAAAAGGAGAAGATAAAGCTATTTTTTCAGGTGACACCTTGTTTTTAGGAGATGTAGGTAGGCCTGATTTAGCACAGAAATCAGAAATAACTGAACAAGACTTAGCAGGAAATTTATTTGACAGCTTAAGAGCAAAAATAATGCCTTTATCGGATGACGTAATTATTTATCCTGGGCATGGAGCTGGTTCGGCTTGTGGGAAAAACATGAGTACGGAAACAGTTGGAACTATTGGGCATGAAAAAGCGACTAATTATGCTTTGCGTGCTGATATGACTAAGCACGAGTTTATAAACGAATTAATGGATGGAATTTTGCCTCCACCAGCTTATTTTTCTGAAAATGTTAGGTTAAATATTCAAGGGTCTTCCTCTGCTAATGTTGTTATTAAAAAAGCTATAAACCCTCTTTTATTAGCGGATTTTAAAAAACTTTCAGCAAATAAAAATACAATTATTTTAGATGTTCGTCATCAAAAAGAATTTGTAAAAGGTTTTATTCCAAATTCTATTTTTATAGGTATTGATGGAGGTTTTGCTCCTTGGGTAGGTGCTATTATCATGTCCGTCGAAACACCAATTTTATTGGTGTGTGATAAGGATAGATTGCATGAGACAGCTACTAGATTATCTCGTGTTGGTTTTGACAATATACTTGGGCATTTGCAGGGTGGTATTAATACTTGGGATGCAAATGATTTGCATACTATATATTCTATTTCAGCTGAAGAATTTTCCAGCATTTATGCGAAAGATAATTCTATTCATATTGTTGATGTACGTAAAGTAAACGAATACAATAGTCATCATATTAGCGGTTCTGAGTTATTTCCTTTAAGTAATATGGATAATCATCATGATATATTGTCTAAATTAAATTATAATTTTTTGCACTGTGCAAAAGGTTATCGATCAGTTATTGCTATTTCATTGCTAAAAAAACAAGGTATTAATAATGTAATTAATGTTGAAGGAGGTTTTGATGCTATTAAAGAAACAGCTATTCCTTTATCTGATTTTATCTGTACTACAACTTTATAAAATATGGGTAAGTATCATTGGGAAAATATATACGCAAATAAAGACATGCATGAAGTAAGTTGGTTTCAAAAAAAACCAACAAATTCTTTGGAATTAATTATGCAAGTTACTGAAAATAAGAATGATGCTATTATTGATGTAGGAGGAGGAGATGGATTTTTAGTTGATAATTTACTAGATTTAGGGTATACAGATATTACAGTTTTAGATATTTCTAAAAATGCAATTGATAGAGCAAAGAAACGATTAGGTAAGTTGGCTGAAAAAGTAAAATGGATAGTAGCTGATATTACTAAATTTTCTACAAATCAAGATTATGTTATTTGGCACGATAGGGCAGTGTTTCATTTCTTAATTAGACAGAAAGATAAAGAAAATTATCGTAAATTATTGAATTCATCTGTTGATAGTTATTTTATTTTAGCTACTTTTTCTGAAGAGGGACCAAGTAAATGCAGTGGATTGGAAATATGCAATTATACTAAGAATGATATACAAGCTTTTTTCTCTTTTAATTTTAGTATGATAAGATCTTTTAAGTGCAATCATATAACCCCATTTAGAACGTTCCAGAGTTTTATATTTTTAGTCTTTCAGAAGATGAATGAATAAGAATTAATTCTTTTATTTATTGAATTAGATAAATAACACATATATTCTTATATTTTTGTCATATAATTAAAATTACAATAATGAATAAATTTTATTTCACAGTTGGTCTATTACTTCTATCCCTTTCTGTTTTTGCGCAATGTCCAACAGGGCAAACAGAAGTTACCATTGATGTAAGTACAGACAATTGGGGTTTTGAAGTTTATTGGGAGTTAGCACCAACAGGAATTAATTGTGGTAGTTCTGCTTCACTTTTTATCGGAGGTAATAATAATGTTGGTTGTAATGCTAACAATGTAAATTCTGGAGGTTATGCTGATAATACTGTAATTTTTGAAGGTCCTTGGTGCTTAGTGGATGGTGCTAGTTATGATATTATATCACGTGATAGTTATGGTGATGGAGGAGCTACTTTCATTACTAATATTGGTTCTTGGCCTATGTATAATTTTTCTGCAGCTTCAACTAGTGAAACATTTGTCTTCACTGTAGTCCCTCCTCCTCCAATTGATGGGGCGATGTTAGAAATTAAAACTCCATCCTACATTTTAGCGGAGAACATTAATTTAGAAGCAAAAATTAAAAATTTAGGATCAAATACTATTAATTCTATGGATGTTAGTTATACAATTAATGGGGGTACTGTCGTTAATCAAAATTTATCTGGATTAAATATTTATGCCCTTACATCATATGACTTTATTCATCCTACAGTATGGACACCACCTTCAACAGGAGCCTATACTGTTGAGCTATGGATTTCCAATATCAATGGACAAGGGGTAGATGCAGTGCCGTCAAATGATAATTTAATAAAAACAATTAATGTTAAGGATCCTATTCCAAATATTATTCCCTCTTATACTTCACTTAACAATACTTTTACATTTGATGTTATAGTAAACTCTAGTAATCAAATTGATCAACCTAGAGATTTAGATTTTCATCCTAATGGAGAGTTATGGATTACAAATACAGGAACTGAAAACTCAGGAGGTAGCACGGTAAAAGTGACAAACCCTGCAATGACTTCTCAAATCGAACTTTGGGAGCAAGATGGAAATGCATGGCATTTTATGTCTTTGCCTTCAGGAATTGCATTTAGTGATAATGGTAATTTTGCAACTTCAACTTCTGTCTTAGATGCTAATCATGGTGGAAATTCCTTTACAGGTCCTACATTATGGTCTTCAGATCCTTTAATTTATGCTAAAGATGCAGGGCCTGGAACTAATGGATCTCATTTAGATATGTTACATGCAAGTCCATACTCAATGGGAATTGCTTCTGAAAAAGATAATGTTTTTTGGGTTTATGATGATTATAGTAATGATATAGTTCGTTATGATTTTGCAGAGGATCATGGCCCTGGAAATTCTGATCATGATGATGGAAAACTAATAAGATATCAAGGTTTAGGGCTTAGCGCTATTAATCATGATATTGTAAATCATTTAGTATTAGATGAAGATAAAAAGTGGTTATATTTTGTTGATGGCGGAAATCAAAGAGTATTGCGATTAGACATTAGAACTGGAACAGCTATTCCAGCACCATCTTCATTTTTACAACAAGAAGTTCTAGCTGAATATCAAAAGATGACTGGTTTTGCTTGGGAAGAAGTTGTCATAACAGGTTTAATTCAGCCAGCAGGAATTGATATTATTGACAATAGCTTAGTGGTTACAGACCATAGTAATGGTGATATTATTTTTTATGATGTAAATACTATTCCTGCAATTGAAATTGGTAGAATACAAACAAATGAACCAGGAATTATGGGCGCTGTTATAGGTCCAAATGGAAAGATTTGGTATGCTAATGCAACTTTAAATAAAGTTGTTAAAATTGAACCTTCAACTATTATTTTAGCTATTGAGGGAAATCAATTGGTTTTAAGTGGAAACCGTATCTATCCTAATCCGGTTTCAAATACCTTACATTTTACTTCAACAGCTAATTTTGTAGAAATATTTGATTTAAATGGAAAATTAATTTTATCAGAATACAATAATACAAAAGCTATTGATGTTAGTATGTTTGATGAAGGAATTTACGTTATTGATGTAGATGGTGTTAAATCAAAATTTATTAAATATTAACATGAAGTTGAACGAAATATTCAAAGTAGTTTTTTCTATTGTGATGGCTGTATTTATACTGTCTGTTTCAATGGGAATGAATATTTCCAAAATGAAATGTGATGAAAATGGAAGTGTTTACTTAGGAGCTGAGGTACCTTCTTGTAGTGAAGAATATGAAGTAATGTGTAATAAGGAGCAAGAGAAAGTGTCTTGTTGTATGATTGATGTTAAAAAATTATGTTGCCCTGAAACTAATGATGAATCCTGTGCAAGTAGTACTGAGAATATTCATTATGATTTTGAAACTATATTGACTGTTTTTGAACATGATTTTTCAGAAAAAACTATTTCACTTTCTTTCTTCAATTTGTATGATAGTAAATCATATTTTGTAAAAGTTAATAATTATTTTAGTGGTATACCACCTCCAAAACTGAACAAACCTCAATTAGCTCAAATACAATCATTTTTAATATAAGATTAACTCTTGTTAACTAGAGTTTTAATTTTATAAAATAAAAATGAAAAAGATAATAATTATTGCAATAGTGCTTATTGCAAGTTTAAATACAAAAGCACAAAATCAAATAATAGGAAAGGTTATTGAAATAGTAAAGGATGGTTCAGAAGTCCCAATACCTGGGGCTAATGTGCATTGGGAAGGGACAACAATTGGTGCAGCTACTAAGGGTGATGGAAACTTCTCAATTGTTGAGCCAACAGTATTTCCTGCTACTATAGTTGTGAGTTTCGTGGGATATCAGCAATATACTCAGCTTATAAAGGATAATACACAACTTTACATTTACCTTACTCCATCCCTTGAGCTTAAAGAAGTAAAGGTGAAGGGAAAGGTAAATACAACTAAGTTTTCTACAGTTAACTCTATTAATATGCAAACCCTTTCAACCGGTGAGTTAGAAAAGGCTGCTTGTTGTAACCTTTCGGAAAGTTTTAGTACAAATGCTACTGTTGATGTTACTTTTACTGATGCTGTTTCAGGAGCAAAGAAAATTCAAATGTTAGGTTTGGATGGAGCTTATACTCAGATAACACAAGAGAACATGCCTTTAATAAGAGGAATTTCTTCTGCTTATGGTTTAAGTTATGTACCCGGTACTTGGATAGAGTCTATTCAAATTATAAAGGGAAGTGGTTCAGTTGTGAATGGTTTTGAATCATTTGCCGGCCAGATAAATTTAGAATATTATAAGCCAGAATCAGCTCCAAAATTATTTTGGAATGGTTATACGAATTCAGAAGGGAAATTAGAAAATAATTTGTTGTTTGCTAAAAAATCCGGAGATTGGAAAAGTAATCTGTTTACACATGTCTCTTATTTTGATAAAGAGGTTGATAATAATAAGGATGGGTTCTTAGATATGCCTAAAGTAAATCAGGTAAATATGCTGAATAGATGGGAATATAAGGATAAAAATTATCACATTGGTTTTACGGCAAGAGGTTTAGTGGAGGATAGGTTAGGAGGGACTATTGAAGATGCGCTTAGCCCTTATGATGTTAATATTCATAATGACTTATTAGAATTCACATCAAAAACAGGAGCTATACAACCAAACTCTCCCGGTAAAAGTGCGGGTTTGCAAACTTCATTCAGAAGGCATAATCAAACTGCTATTTTTGGAGAGAATGAATATAAAGGTTTACAGGAAAGTGCTTATTTTAACCTTATCAGACAAACTTATATTGTTACTACTAACCATAAGTTGAAATATGGAACAAGTTATTATGCGGATAGATACACCGAAAGTTTTTCAGGACATATTGATACTGCTTTTACGGATAACGTAAGAGTAGATTTGATGACAGGTGTTTTTTCAGAGTATTCTTACAAATGGGGTGAAAGTTTTAATCTGACAGCTGGAATACGAGCAGATTATTACAATAATTCTGAAGAAATAAATTATCTTCCTAGGTTGAATATGAAATACAATCCAACAGAAAAAATGGCAATTCGTTTTTCAGCAGGAAAAGCTTTTCGTATAGCTAATGTATTTGTTGAGAATGCTTCTTTTTTAGCATCTAACAGAGAGATTTCAGTTGGCAATTTAAATCCTGAAATTGCTTGGAATTATGGAGCGAACATTACGTATTGTTTTTATCTGTTTGGTAGAGAAGGTACAATTAATGCAGATGCCTATCGTACTGATTTTGAAAATCAAATTGTGGTTGATATTGAAAATCAAAATGAGTTATCGTTTTATAATTTAGAGGGTGAGTCCTATGCAACAAGTATGCAGTTGGATTTTGCTTATGAGTTATTTGATCGTTTTGATATAAAGATGGCTTATAAGATAAATGATGTGAAAAGCACCTATGTTGGAAAAATTAAAGAAACTCCACTTACTCCAAAAGATAGAGCATTATTAAATTTTGCTTATGCTACTAATTTTGATAAATGGATATTTGATGTTACGGCTAACTATGTAGGTGAGAGTAGAATTCCTTATCATCAATCTATTGAAAAAAAGTATTCAGAATCTTTTTATATTTATAATGCTCAAATAACTAAAAAGTTTCGAAAATTTGATGTGTATCTAGGTGTCGAGAATGTACTAGGATATACCCAAGAAAATCCGATAATTGATTCTGAAAGTCCAACTTCATCTTCATCCACTTTTGATGCTTCATTAATTTATGCACCAATTAATGGTAGAATGATGTATGCAGGATTTAGGTTTAAAATTAAATAATAATTAAATAAATAAAAACATGAAAAAAATAGTAATTGCCTTATTCAGTATTTTAACTTTAAATGCTTGGGCACAAAAAGAAACAGTACAAATTAAAACTTCAGCAGAATGTGTTGCTAATTGTTGTAAAGATAGGATTGAAGAAGAAATGCAGTTTACAAAAGGAGTTACGGCTGTAAATTTGAATGTAGAAAGTCAAGTTGTAACGGTTACTTTTAAAACAAAAAAGAACTCAGTTGAAAATATTAGAACAATTATTTCAAATCTCGGTTATAATGCTGATGATGTAATGGCAAATGAGAGTGCTCATAATGCTTTACCTAATTGTTGTCAAAGTCTTGATTTTGCAAAGCCAAAAAGTGAATAGCATGAAGGACATAATCATGATTAATTCTTAAAATTAAAAAAATAGGGACTAATTTACTAGTCCCTATTTTTTTACATCATTTTATTTATAATATCTATTGCTGATTCTGCAATTACTGTACCTGGGCCAAATACACCACTTACCCCAGCATTATACAAGTAATCATAATCTTGCTGAGGAATTACACCTCCTGCAATCACTAAAATATCATCACGACCATATTCTTTTAGGGCTGCAATTACTTGCGGTACTAATGTTTTGTGTCCTGCTGCTAATGAGGATATCCCTAGAATGTGAACATCATTTTCAACTGCTTGTTTAGCTGCTTCCTTTGGGGTTTGAAAAAGAGGGCCAACATCAACATCAAAACCTAAGTCAGCAAATGAAGTTGCTATTACTTTTGCTCCTCTATCG
>Ga0075444_10002350_pt1 | contig 11433 bp, 7 predicted proteins | sample CoawatmetaG01DNA_FD_76836 | JGI IMG/M metagenome (GOLD analysis project Ga0075444, IMG submission 76836) | Marine microbial communities from the West Antarctic Peninsula - Coastal water metaG017-DNA | ecosystem: Environmental > Aquatic > Marine > Coastal | place: Atlantic Ocean: West Antarctic... | reverse complement strand
CTTTAAAAATTAAAAGAAAAAACCAAGACAGCCTTTTATCCATAACAGTAACCCGGCAAAAAATACCACTAGTTAGCCTTGATGCTGCCTATCTTCTTACCGACGCCATAGGGTATATAAAACTAAACCGTTTTGCAGAGCCTACCTACAGTGAGTTTAAAAAAGCCCTTACAGATCTTATAGAAAAAGGGGCCACCAAATTAGTGCTAGATTTAAGAGATAACCCAGGAGGCTATATATCTACAGCTCAAGATATTGTAGATGAGTTTTTACAGGACAACACCCTTATACTTATCACCAAAAATAAAAATGGCAAACAAGAAAAAACCTACGCAACAAATAAAGGCAGTTTTAAAACCGGCAGCCTATATGTGTTAATTAACGAGAACTCTGCCTCTGCCAGCGAAATTGTTGCAGGCGCCTTGCAAGACAACGACAAAGGGGTTATTATTGGCCGCCGCTCTTTTGGTAAAGGTCTGGTGCAGCGCGAGATGGCCCTTGGAGATGGCAGCGCCGTACGTCTTACCATTGCTAGATACTATACCCCAACGGGTAGGTCTATCCAAAAACCCTACGATAAGGGCAATGACGCCTATTACAGTGAGTATGAGTCTAGGTATGTTAACGGAGAGCTGCAAAGTCTAGACAGTATCGTAGTGAATGATTCTTTGCGTTTTGTTACTCCAAAAGGAAAGGTAGTATACGGCGGGGGAGGTATTATCCCAGATGTATTTGTGGGTAAAGATACCACTCAAGAGTATCAGGCCATTAGTTATATCTCAAAGGGTGGCTTTATGAGTTATTTTGCCTTTGAGTACCTAGACACGCACCGTCAAGATTTTAAAGGGCAAACCCAGAAAGATTTTATAGACAATTACACTGTCTCTAAAGCAACACTGCAGGCCTTTTTAAGCTATGCAAATATTACTCAGCCCAATACTTTTAAAGGCTACACTGCCCGCCTTAAGCTAGTTATTAAGGCCGCCTTGGCCAGACAATTATACGGTACCCAGGCCTATGAGATGATTTTAAACCAACAAGACCCAATGATTAAAAAAGTGTTGGAACTCCAACAAAAATTTGTAGTTGCAGATTAGTAAAACTAGTTTTGCTGTCTTACTTTTTCTGAAATTTTCTTAGAAACCAACAAGATACTTAGCATCACACCAACGCAGGCTGCTGCGAGTGTGCAAATAGCAGCTGTGGTGCTGTCTTTTTCAAAGGGTGCAGAAAAATCTATGTTTGTGATGTTATAAACCATCATAAAAATAGAAATAAGCAGTAAAATGTAGATGAATATTTTCATAAAATAACTCCGGTTTTGAGAATTGTAAAAATACGCCTAATTGAATAATTCTTGAATATTTGAGGTAAATAGTTTTACTGCAATGGCAAGCAAAATCACACCAAATACCTTCTCAATAATCTTAATTCCGTTTTTACCCAAAAAGCCTTGAAGCCTGTTAGAGGTTTTTAAGACTATAAACACCACCACAACATTCACTAAAATCGCAACAATGATGTTTTCCAGGGCATATTCTGCGCGCAAAGATAATAAGGTCGTTAAACTTCCAGGACCAGCCACTATAGGAAATGCTATAGGGAACACCGTTGCCATCTCTAGGTTAGACTCATCTTGTTTAAACAAACTAACTCCAAGTACCATCTCCAGAGCAATAAAGAAAAGTATCAAGGACCCTGCAACAGCAAACTCATTTACATTAATACCAATAAGGTTTAGAATTTCTTCTCCAATAAACAAGAAAATAATAAGTACAAAGGCCGCTATCACAGAAGCTCTACCACTTTTAATAGTTCCGTTTTTTTCGCGCAAAGAAATAATGATAGGAATACTACCCACAATATCTATTACAGCAAACAATACCATTGTTGCCGTGGCAATTTCTTTAAAGTTAAAACCCATAACAAATGTCTTTAGGGTGCAAAATTAGGAATTTAAATACTATCCCATGGTTTTTTGCAGCATTATGTCACCCCGGGGCTTAATTTTTTACAACCCCCTATTAAAACATGTATATTTGCGAGCATGTTTCAACTAGGAAAAACCATCGTATCTGAGGATATCATAGAAAAAGATTTTGTCTGTAATCTAGGCGCTTGTAAGGGCGAGTGTTGTATATCTGGATCTGCAGGAGCTCCCGTAACCAAAGAGGAAGTGACTATCTTAAAAGAGATTTACCCAAAGGTAAAACCATTTTTACGCCCCGAGGGTATTGCAGCCATAGATCAGCAAGGTACCCACGTGCTTAGTAGTACAAACGAGCTGGAAACCCCTTTGGTAAATAAAAAAGAATGTGCCTATGTGTCTTTTTCTGAAAACGGTACCGCAGGGTGCGCCATAGAAGATGCCCATAACGCAGGAGTCATAGATTTTAAAAAACCCATTTCTTGTCATTTATATCCTGTTAGAGTGCAGGATTACAGTGAGTTTTCTGCGGTAAATTACCACAAATGGCCTATTTGTGATGATGCCTGTACTCTGGGTAATGAGCTTAAGGTGCCTGTTTATAAATTTTTAAAACAAGCCCTTATTAGAAAGTTTGGAAAACATTGGTATGCAGAACTAGAAAAAGTAGCGGCATCTTACCCATAAAAAAATCCCTATCAAATAATAAAGGTTTTTAGCATATCTTGTTTAGCGTTTATTTGACAAAAAAATGGTCCTTAACAAATTTTATAATGTTAAGGACCAAATAGTTTATTGTCAATTAATTAACCTTCACAACTAGCGCAATCTTTCTTTTGTTTAAATTTTTGCGCGGCGTTCATACTGTGCTGGTAATACAAAGATTTCAACCCTAGTTTCCAGGCAGTGATATGTATTTTGTTTATTTCTTTAGTTGGTGTTTCTGGATGTACAATTATATTTAAAGATTGCCCTTGATCTATATGATTTTGACGGTTTGCAGCTTGATATATAATATCCATCTGATCAATTTCAGAATAGGTTTTAAAGACGTTCTTTTCATTCTCTGTTAAGAAATCAAGATGTTGTACAGAACCATCTCTATCGCGAATATCTAGCCAAACCTCTCTTGTGTCCATTCCTTTTTCCTTTAGTAATTCTACTAAAAATGGATTCTTAATAGTTGTTTTAATTTTTGCAATATCCTTTACATATATATTAGACCAGATAGGCTCGATTCCTTGAGATACTTGTCCTAAAATAAATGCAGAAGACGTTGTAGGGGCAACAGCATTTAAGGTGGCATTTCTTCTACCATATCCTTTTAATACTTCTGGCTCACCAAATATATCAGCTAATTCTCCAGATGCTTTATAAGAACGTTCTTTGATCTCTCTAAAGATTTCACTGTTTAGATCAAAGGCTTCTTGACTGTTAAAGGCGTGTTTTTTTGATTGTAGTAAAGAGTGCCATCCTAATGCGCCAAGACCTAATGATCTGTTGTCTTTTGCAAAATTATAAGCACGTTCCATAAACAAGAATGTTTGACGGTCTTCTCTATCTTCTGAATTCTTATACGATTCTAGTTTTTCTAAAAACTCTGTGATAACAGCGTCTAAGAAATACACCATTGTTTCAACTGCATCTGTGTCTTTCCACTTGTCATAATGCAATACGTTTATACTTGATAGTACACAAACAAATGACCAATCATGATTAGATGGTAGCATAATTTCTGTACACAAGTTACTTGCATAAATATGGTGATTCTTATCTTGATATACGTCTGCAGCATTGTTATTTGCATTATCGGTAAAGAAAATATACGGATACCCCATCTCGCCACGACTCTGTAATACTTTTGCCCAGATTTTTCTTTTTTGCTCGTCTCCAGCAATCATATCATCCATCCACGCATTTGTAACTGTTACTCCGTGGGTAAGTTCTTGAATTGGGTTTCCTTCACTTCCTATTTCTAAAAATTCTTTAATATCTGCGTGATCTATAGGTAGGTAAGGAGAAAAGCGACCGCGACGTACAGACCCTTGACTTACAACATCTACCATAGATTCAAACAAGCGCATAATATGTACTGCGCCAGAAGCCTCACCGTTATTTTTAATAGCAGCACCACGAGGGCGTATTTTACCGAAATAACCAGAAGTACCTCCGCCTAGTTTAGACATCATCCCTACTTCAGATTGTGTGTAGAGTATATTCCCTATGTCATCATCTATGTGAGATCCAAAACAGCTAACAGGTAAGCCTCTTTTTTTACCAAAGTTAGACCAAACTGGAGATGCTAATGAGAAGTAACCTTCAGACATGTAGCCATAAAACTTATCTGCATATCCAGGGATTCCAAGAATTTCTTCTGCACGCTCAGCAACTTCTCTAATTCGTTCCTCTGGGCTTACACCTTCTGTAAGGTATCCAGCTTCCAGAAAATCACGGCTATTTTTATTGAGCCATGAAAAGCTATTGTCGGTATCGGCGCCGTCTTGATTAAGTGCTTGTTTTCTTGCCGCTACTAATTCGTCATTCGGGTTTGTAGCTTTTTGTGCTGACTGTGAGGTATTTTTTTCTTCTTGGATCATATTAAAAAAGGTCGTCGCTGGTTATACTTTGTGTTCTTTTGCTATAGTTTACAGATCGTTTTACGAAAAAATCACCGTGTTTTGTTCCTATTATCTCGTCATCAAACCATTCGGTTTCTCTCACGAGTGTTTCATCTACTTCAAATACTTCCTCAACCCCTATGCTTCTTAACGACATATTAAAACGGTTTTTTAGAAACTCATTAATCACATTTTTAGGTAAAAAATCTAATTCTCCTTCTTCAAAAATCCAATCTACTAAATCTACTTCTGCTTCATAAGCTTCTTTACACAGGCGTTGAATGTTTTTATGATATTCTGGCGTAAACCACTCTGGATGCTCGTCTTTGAGAATCAATATCAAATCTATACCAAAATCGCCATGAATTTGTTCTTCTTTTGAGGTCGCTTCAACTACATTAGAAACACCTTTAAGCATGTTCTTATGCTTGTTGAAGGCCATAATGATCAAGAACTGCGAGAATAATGATACGTGTTCTATAAATAGAGAGAATAATAAAACTGCTTCTGCATATTCTTCATTATTATCACTTTTAGAGTTGCGCAGTGCAGATTCTAAATATTGCACGCGTTTCATTATTACAGGTTTCTTTTTTAGTGCTTTAAATTCTTTGTTCAGTCCTAAAATTTCTAAAAGATGTGAGTATGCATCAGCGTGACGTACTTCACTTTCTGCAAAGGTAGAACCTACCGCCCCTATTTCTGGTTTTGGCATTCTGTGATGTAAATCCCCCCAAAAAGATTTTACAGCTACCTCAATTTGTGAAATGGCAAGCATTGCGTTTTTTATAGCCCCACGCTCCACGTTGTTTAATCTGGTTTTAAAATCCTGAATGTCGCTTGTGAAATTGAATTCTGTATGTATCCAATACGAATGGCGTATTGCAGGAACGTATTCATATAATTGCGGGTACTCGTATGGTTTTAGACTGATACGTCTCTCAAAAACATCTGTTTTTCGTTCTTGAGATCTTTTATTACGATACAGGATGTATGCTTTTGCAACTTCAGGAAAACCACATTCCATTAGTTTTGTTTCAACAATATCCTGCACCTCTTCAATGGTCGGGATATAGCTTTTGTCATTATTTTTGCGATCAAGTAATACTTTGTAGACTGATATGGCAACATTCTGAGCATCTTCTTCACAACCGGTATTCAATGGAAGCATTGCCTTTAATACTGCGGCTGTTATTTTGTCTAGATGGAAAGATTTTGTTCCGTTATCTCTCTTTTTAATTTGTGTGATTTCCATGAATGTCGAAGTATTTTATATTATATAATGATAGGTAAATATCCTATAAATTCTTTTTTATAAATTTGATTTATTTCTCGAGTTCTCAACACTGTTATTAACAAAACTAAAAGGAATCAATAAGGACAGTAGTTCACGTCAAATTGAAAAATATTAACACAAATTTGTTAAGAAGTATTCTGTTAAATGCAACAAATATGGAATATTATTTGTGAGAAAATTATTAGGTTAGGAATTATTTTATTTTTGATATCTTAAGTGATTAGTGGGTGTATGTGTTTGATTGTTAGCGTTTTGAGTTAATATTTTTTTGTATTTTGTATTTTTTATTTAACAGCGGTTTGTTGATGTAATCAATTGTCTTTAAGTAATTTAGAAATAGAACTTATATTAAATTTATAAATAGCACACAAAGAGATAATAATTAAACTACATATAAACCTGTGCCTGCTCAGGGGTGTTTTTCTAATCAAATCTGCCTTTTACTTCAAAATATCAGTCCCTAAATACCCATTATCTTTGTTGTAATACCAAGCTCTTTCCCTGGGAAATTTAACACCATTAATCGTCTTTATATCCTTTAATAAAATATACTCGCCTGTGTTTTTCCCATCGCCTTTTGGGTCTGCCTTAAAGAATTGATATACCTCCATGGCATAGGTAGTAGGGTCAAAATAAAATTGCCAAACATCACTTCCTGTAGCCTTATCATAGTGCACTTTTAAGACTAAATAGTCTTTGCCTTTAAAATGTTGAGTACGTACTTTTTCTGAAACATTCGTGCCTGGATCTTTTAGCTTCATAGGCAATCCAAAGAGATATGTGTAGTAATTTTTGTATAACTCGGCTGTTTCGCAAGGGGTAGATTTACCGTAGGTAGGGATTTTTTTTATGGAAGTCTTACAGGTCTGTTTATCAATAGTATAAGTGGTGACAAGGGTGTCTCTTTTGGTCGTAATACTGAAATATTCTTGGGGTAAATTAATCTGAATCTTACTCTCTCTTGCCTGGCCCTCTGGCAGTACCATCGAGACCTCTAAGATGCCATTAAAAGTGGGCCATACCCCAAAAGGGTCATGATAGGCAATGGTCTTGTCTAAAAGTTGTTGCCCGCTCATGTTTTGAGCGCTAACAGAAAAACACATAAAACACAACCAAATAATAATACCGTATAATTTCATACTATAGCTTTTAGATAAGCAAGATAGTAAATCCTACACCAATGTACGGGTTACACAAATGCCAGTAAATACCCAAGGATAGCCCCAATAATAAGCACCCACATCACAGATATTTTTTTAAATTTAAAAACAAGCACCACACTTACCAAGGCAATAAAGGCAGCTTGCCAATCTACAAGTGTTTGCTGGCTCATAGTAATAAGCACAGCAAACATAATGGCCACTGCTGCCACGTTTATACTGTCCAGGAAATAGCCCAAGATCTTAGATTTCCTCATCTTTGGTATCAGCGGGTTTAACAGCCAAACAAACAAAAAAGAGGGCATAAAAATACCGGCAGTAGCCCCAACAGCACCCCAAAAACCACCTAGTTGGTACCCTATAAAAGTAGCGGTAGATAAAACAGGGCCAGGTGTAAATTGGCCAATGCCAATGGCCTCTATAAGCTGTTTTTGAGACAGTAAGGCGGTAGTTACAAGTTCTGTGTCTAGGTAGGCAAAAAGTACATATCCACTACCATATAATATGCTACCTACTTTCAAGAACTTTAAAAAGATACCTACAGCGCTTAGTTTGGAGCCTATTTCTGAGAACATAAAAACCATAAATAGCGGGGCTATGGTGTGGGTTGTTTTCCAGGTTTTTGATCGTATAAAAAAATAACACATCCCCAACACACCTCCAGCCAACATAACTAATACCTGGTTAATACCCAATAAGCTAGCCGCCAAAAAGAGCGCTCCAAGCATGGCAAGCTCCCAATTTTTTAGCGCCTTTTTGCCCAGCTTTATAACCGCAGAAGCAATTATAGCCATAACGGCTGGTTGTATCCCTTTAATAAAAGGCTGTACCTGGGGCAATGCTCCATACAAGACATATAAATACCCTAGAATTGCTGTTATAAAAACTGCCGGAAAAATAAAACTAATGCCTGCTATAAACAATCCTTTTTTACCTGCCCTTTGATAGCCGCAGTGCATGGTCATTTCTGTTGAGTTGGGTCCAGGTATAAGGTTTGTAGCTCCTATAAGATCCAGATAGTGCTCACGTGTCATCCATTTTTTTTTGGTGACAACTTCCTGCTCCATCATAGCGATGTGGGCTGCAGGACCTCCAAATGCAAAGAGACCGAGTTTAAAAAAAACGGCTGCGACTTGTTTTAATTTTTGAGTTTCAGACATATCTAGCACCAGTTAAAAATAATAAAAAACCCCACAATTCAAAAGAATATGCGGGGTCTTTGGGAGGTTTAATAATGCAATGCTTACTCTTTTTTATAACTTGTGTAATACTCATCCATTAAATTCATAATACTTGTTACCAAGTCTTTTGTCTCTAGTAAGATATTGAAGTATAAAGAAGTGTTTTTTGGGCTTTCTTCTTCAGTTCTTGTTCTATCAATCTGGCTTGTAATTTTGTCTGAGATGAGAGAAATAAGTTCCTGTTTTCTAGAAAGAACATAACTAATTCTTTCAAACTTACGGGAGTTAAACACCTCTTCAATCTCAACGAGTAACCCATCCAAAGAATCATCAATTTCTTGAAGGTCTTTAATTTGGTTGAATTTTAATTTTTTGTGATTGTTGTTAATGTGCTTGTAACTCTTCTTAGATATAAAGTCTAAAGACTGTGTCATGTCTGTAAGGTAAGCCAATATAGTAATGTAAAAACTACTACCTCGAACACTTGTCTCATCAAGATTCTTGATGAAATAGAAAATATTATCTCGTAATTCTTCAATTTCTGTGTCGAGCTTGTCAACCCCTTTTCTACTTTTCTTAAGAGTTTTAATATCTTCTTTAGCAAGCCCTTTTAAGACATCTGAGTAGATTTTATTTGTCCTAGATACCACATTAGAGATGTTATCTGCACTCTCTGAAATGATTCCTTGAACCGTACTGCTTTCGTATTTTTTCAAACTCTTGGGGTCTACCACAGAAGTGCTCTTCTTTTTGTAAGAAAGGTAACTTCTAACCAGTAACAAGACAACTAGTAGCAACAATACCGGTATCATCACCTTTACGTTCCAGTGAATTAAAAAAGCTACAATACCTGCCGCAACAAAGGCGCTAAATGCAGTGAAGAACCATCCTCCAATAACATTTAATACTCCAGCCACACGGTATACAGCACTTTCTCTACCCCAAGCTCTATCGGCAAGTGAGGTACCCATCGCTACCATAAAGGTTACATAGGTGGTAGAAAGAGGTAATTTCATTGACGTAGCAATAGAAATAAGAATACTTGCAACTACTAAGTTTATCGCAGCACGGACCATATCAAAGGCAGGTGCTTCTTCCCCTTTTTCAAGAGTAATTACTGGTTTTTCGTATTGAGCTTCAATTTTATTTAATGCTGCTGCTGGCAACATTGAGGATAATACTGTAGAACAACCTTTGGCAGTTCTAACAATTGCTCTAGACAAGAAGTTTGGTTGAAAACGCTCTTTTACAGAGTCTTGGCTAGATAAGTCAATAGAGGTTTTTAGTACTGCTTTTGCTTTATTAGAAAACCATAGTGTAACTACCATAATAATCCCAGCACCGAACAATAAAAACTGAGGAGTAGGAACTTTTTTACCCAATGCACTCATGCTAAATTCACTTGCGGCAACACCTGTCTGCAGCCAAGCAGCATGCCAGGCCTCGTAGGCTTGCCATCCGCCAATAGGAACACCAATAAAGTTAACAAGATCATTTCCCGCAAAGGCCATGGCAATTGCAAAGGTCCCAATGATGATGATAAACTTGTAAACACTTACCTTAAAAACATTGGTGATTAGTGCAGAAATTCCAGTCCAAATTACAAAGCTAATACCTACAATTACGGGTGTATTAGTAAATACAAACTCTTTAAAATCTCCGGGTATAAAGCTAGTTCCTTTTAATCCTTTAATAAAGATAAAATACGTAATTGCAGTTGTTGCGATACCACCAAATAAGGCTCCTACCCAAGATGCCTTGTCTTTAAATTTAAAGGACAACAACAATCTTGAAATGTATTGCACGAGCGCACCTATAGAAAATGCTACCACAACAGAAAGAAGTATCCCCATTATGATTTCTGTGGCCTTGGCTGTATTAATGTAATTTCCAAGGTCTGAAATACTTTGTGTATTAGATTGGGCTATTTTTATTAAAGAGATAACAACTGCCGCTCCTAATAATTCAAACACAATAGAAACTGTAGTAGAGGTGGGCATTCCTAGAGTGTTGAAAAAATCCAACAGCAGAATATCTGTAATCATTACTGCCATGAAAATAATCATAATTTCATCAAAATAGAATTCTCCAGGAACAAAAATCCCCTTACGAGCCACTTCCATCATTCCGCTAGATGACATAGCTCCAAAGGCAATTCCTAAACTGGCAACAATCATAATGGTTTTAAAGGAAATAGCCTTTGAGCCAATGGCTGAGTTTAGAAAGTTTACCGCATCATTACTAACTCCTACCACCAAATCGGCAATTGCCAGAACAGCTAGAACCACGACCATTAAAAAATAAATATTATCCATAATTATAGTGTATTATTATAATGCAAATGTCTCCAATTTACAGGACCCATTTGTTACCAAATTGTTATTAAAAATGTAAATCAAAACCAGTTCTTACCATGATGTTATCTTGGTCACCGTTTTTGGCACTGTAACTAACGTCTGCCTGTATTTTTAATTTATGTCCTACTACATATTTAGAAACCCCAAGGGTGTATTGGTCTTGTGGGTCTCTAGAGGTAATGTCCTCAAATTCTAGTGTTGTATAGCGTCCTGTTATCTCAACATTGTTTTTCAGTAAATAACTTAGTTGCATGTTCATGGCGTTACCAACTCTTACAATATCTCCAGTTTCTGTTCCATCTGCATTTACTGCAAGTGGCGCATCTGCCTCACGCATGGCATATTCTCCCATAAAAGCAAGGCCTTTGTATTTAAACATGGCATCTGCAAAAAATGTAGTAATGTCTGTTTGGTATAATGTGCCGTCGTTTAAAAACATGTAGCTCCCCATGTTACTTCTTGTTTTTACAGCATCTTTATTGTAATCATAGGTAAGACCTACCATAAGTTTAGGTGCTTTCTCACGCTTTAAATCTCCTTGAGAGTAATCTCCCTTTGATGCAAATTTCCCAAAAGGCAAAAACTCTAAACGCCCTGTGTATTGCAAGCCACCCTGGTTTCCTTCAGTGATGTTTCTTCCCTCACCCTGTGAGATAGCAATTTTCTCGCGAATCATGAAATCTCCAAATAGTGTACCGTGGTGTCTTAGTTGTAGCCCCACATCCCGGTCAATATTAAAGTTACTATTTAATAACGATCGGTTTATAAGCTGCAGGTTTGCAGAAGAGACAACACGCTCTACGTTTCCTGGCAGTTTTGTTTGTCCTGCCCAAAGTTCAAAGTTTTGGAAGAAATTCCACATTACAACGGCATCTAGTATAATACGAGGTGTG
>Ga0075444_10002346_pt1 | contig 11445 bp, 6 predicted proteins | sample CoawatmetaG01DNA_FD_76836 | JGI IMG/M metagenome (GOLD analysis project Ga0075444, IMG submission 76836) | Marine microbial communities from the West Antarctic Peninsula - Coastal water metaG017-DNA | ecosystem: Environmental > Aquatic > Marine > Coastal | place: Atlantic Ocean: West Antarctic... | reverse complement strand
TCACTTGCTTCGAATACTAAATTGTCATCTTCGATATAGATTATAATATCAGAATCTGGTATGGTTGATATCTTATGTAATTGATTGTCTTTGTTTCTTCGTCTAATATCAACTTTTGTTTTTATAATTTCATATATCAATGGATTGTCTGTGCGACTAATTATATGATCTGAGAACTTGAGTGTACCATCAAGAAATGGTTGAATTGTATCGAACTCGAACCATGCAAATAAATCTTTTGTATCCTGAATCTGATTTGTTATCTGAGTAATTTTACTGAGACTGTCAAAGTACACAGCACGACACGAATCATTTTTTTCTATAACACTTAACATATTATTGTGCCCGCTCAAGTTGTGCAATCTTACTGCTATCCATCCAGTCTTTCTCTACGTAATGTAGTGGCAATGTTTGAGTGAAATTGCCAATCTTAATTTGCAAGTCATCTCCCATTTCACTAGTAATGCTCTTGGTCCAGTTGCTTTCTATTTGATTCGTTGGTACATTCTGAATCATACTTTTCATATGAACAAACGTAGGAACATCTTTGATAGAATAGTCACACGTTTCTTCTTCAATGTCTAATAGTTGAATTGCTAGTGCGTATGCGACATCCGCGCTCATCCAATTCTGTCCAACTCCATTAAGAAATTTATCAAAGTATACATTCCAGTGAGTCATAATCAACTCTACCATCTTAAAGAATTCGTAGGTCAATTCTGATTTCTTAAAATAAGTAAAGTTACTATAGACATTTGGTAGATTCAATTGAGTAAACTTCTTTCGATAGTAGTCACTTGTTACATCTTCGTTTCTAAAAGTTTTAACATTAGTGCAACACCATACATCTTTCTTAACAAGATAATCCCACCAATGATCTACACTATTAGTAAATACCATATCGCTGTCTAGTATAATAGTTTCATCATAAGGAGTCATGTGTGGATATTTCCACTTATTGTGAATCTTCCACTTGTCTCCTTTCGCGTCATCATTCCAAGGAATATCAACTATAGCATCGAATGTATCTATGTGTTTGTCTGTGATTAGTTTTCTAGTTTCTTCATCTACGCACACACATAGATTGCTATTCTCTTGTGTTGCTTTTAGACTGAGAGCAAGTGCGTAAGACATTTCTAAATAATCAATGTCTCCACTATTCTGTGCGATAGTTATATATCCTTTGCTCATTTTACTTTTTCTCCGTATAATAAGAAGTCATCCATAAATCGTGCTATCGCTTTCTTGTTCATAATGTGTAAATCAGTATTCGTAAATCTTGATAGAATATGGTCTGTTATTCTTTCTGCGTCTGCACAGTACATGATAATATCATTGTGTGAGTTAACTCTGAAGATATCATCAATATCAAAACTGTTATTAAGATATGTAATTGGCAACGATGGAACATCGAATGCAACACTACCATTCAGTATATGAAGTGCCATTGAGAATGCAAAGTCATTACGATATAATGACCCACTACAGTTGTACAGATAATAGTAATACTTGTAATTATGTTTTATATGACTCACAAGTGTAAATAGATTCTCAGCGTAATCAGATTTTTTAAAATACACAACTGTTGCCCAGTACATTGGGATGCTGAAGTTGTCAATATATTCTATATGTTCTTTATGTCTACCAGATACATCTCTGTACTTGTAGTTAATCATAACATCATTGTCACTATCCCATACTTGATCTAATACGTCATTCATGATGAAATAATCACCATCAATGACCAGTGTCTCATCGTACGGTGAGAGTTCGTATACTTCGGACCTAGACATGTTCTTAAAGGATGCGTATTCTGTCTTATCTGGAGTGTCTTTAAATAGTCTTATATTGTCGGGTTGAAAAGAATCAGTGACAATTATTCTGTCAAAGTATTCGTTGATTAATGTTTCATTTTGTTCTAAGGTTTCAGTATTAGTGATTAGACAAAGTTCATCAAACAACGAAAGATTCTTTCTGGCAAAACCAGCACACGCACAGGCAGTTTCAGCATAATTAACATACTCATTGTTCTGAGCAAATATTATAATACCCTTGCTCATATTTAAATCTCTAAGACTTTTTCAATTTTGCGTGAACTACGTAATTGTTGGTATTCATTATAGTAATCATTCACTACTTCGAAATATAAACTAGATACATCCTCTAGAAACTTTTCAGTATCTTCGATGCGAATTGGGATATCATTCTTATCAAGCAATGAGATTTCAGTTTTTCCACTTGAAACAACAAAGTTCATAAAAGATACGAGTGATTGGTCAACAGAGAACGAGCCACCAGAAGTACTGTAACTTAGTAAGTTTTGTGTTTTGACTTTAAGGTTGTTTTTTGATAGATTAAACGTCTTCATCGTGTTAGAAAAATCTAACGCTTTCTCTAATCGTGCTAAGTCTTCAGTCGAGGGTTGTATAACGCCATCTTCTTTTATAATGTCTGACATGGTTTTCTCCTATATTAGTATTAATAATACAGTAAAACGACCTAAAAGTCAAGTCTAAAGAGAAGAAATAGTTGAATAAGTTGGGGACGGAAGATTAACACCGTCTGGTGTATCTGTTGGTGTAAGTTCGTCTAATGTAACAGTGAGTGCGCCGGCAACATAGTCTGTGCCAGTCCATGGACCACTATCCGGTGGATTGCTCCAGGTTCCAGTGGCTGCTGGATAAATTTCATCGAATGCCAGTTTAACATCAATGCCAGTAGTGCCATTAAGTTTTGCGTAAATATTTAATTGATTGCCTGAATAATTTCCAGTACCACCTTTAGTGTACACTAATGTATAACTTGTAGTCAGACTATTAAATCCTACTCCCGGTGTGCCTACACTCGCTGAACTCTCAGTCGTAGTATGGCCCAACTTTACAGTTGCGATGTCACTCAACAATGTTTGCCAATCGACACTTTGTGGGTGAGTTCCATCTGTTGGAATAAGCACTGTGTCGAATCTAATTTCGCCGCCTGAATTGAAAAAATGCCTACGAGCATTAGCGTCAGTGAATAACACATTGGCTTCATAGAATACTTGAGATACTGATGTCCAGGTAGGTGTACCTACGCTTGGATCTATGAATGTATTTGAGTCTGAAATTTGATTAGCGTTCACAGTCATATACGATAAACTGCTATTCAACTTATTAGACACTATAGTTGCTATGTCAGCCGTTAGTGTGGGTAATATAGAAATAATTCTACTAGCAATGGGCCAACTAGCATCAGATGTACTAGATGGCGTTGCTATTGTTGTTCCTTGATGTCTGGCAGCGTAGAGCATTGAAGTCAAAAGTTCATCCCACAATGATGCTGTCACAGTTCCGCCTACTACAGCGTTAGTGACAACGAGATGACCTTGACCATATCCTGAATCTGTCGCGCCAATACCTACAATGTCGTTTATATCGTTAGCAAAAAGGTTAAAATCCGCAGCTCGAACTTTACCTCCTAGATAATAACTTTGTGGCATAAGAATTTATCCCTCGTCAACACAGATTATAGTGCGTCTGTTACAGTAAATGATGGATTACTTATACTAACTGATCCCGCTGGGTTCGTCATTCTAAGTGACGCTACTGTTACTGTTGAAGTTCCGGGTACTGTATCAGCTCCAGTCCATGACCATGCTCCGCCGTAACCTGAACCACTACCTGAACGAGCCCCGTGAGCATCGTTTAATGTAGTTTTCACGTATAAATCGCCACCTGATTTGTATGCTTCTACTGAAATCAAGTTCGAACTGTAATCAGAATCATTCGCATATTCGCGTTTGATAACTACATAACTACCAGTCAAATCTGAGTATTTTTTACGTGTTGATGCATCTGCGTCCGTAGAATCGGTTGCATATGCTGAGATTTTGTATGTTCCCATTTCGCCAGTAAGTTGTTCCCAAGAAGTTCCTTGTTGGTTAGATGTCGAATCACTGTGCGATGCTGAAACTCTAATTTCACCACCAGCAGCCATCCAAGCATCCATCGTTGCCGCTGAACCAAATGATGCACGTACTATTTGTACTTTAGAACCATTCCAGTTAGATGTTGTTTGCGATGTTTCATTCTGAACACTCATATCCCATCCAGTAGCATAAGACCACGGTGCTATGAAACGTGCGTTAATTGAAGATTCAAACGAGGCTGCACTACTTCCGTAATGTGTCCAGTTCACTGTCGTTCCTGCGTTTACCGCAGTAAACGGATTTGAGATATTATAAAAATTTGATAATTTTGCTGCCGCGCTGTAGATTGAATCTAAGTACGAATCATCAATTAATGCACCCGATGTCGGATTTGCCGCAACTGTATGTGATTGGTTATATCCACCAAGAACTCCAGTTCCGTTCAGTATTGTATTCATTTTGTTACGTAGACTGCTTAAATCTGCGTTATGTATCGTTGAGCCTGAAGCCATTGTTATACTCCTAAATTTTAACTAATTTGGATTGTAACTGTGTAATCAATTACAATTGTTCGATTTGCCGCCAACAACACAGGATGGAACGTCACGTGTGTTAGCATTAATGTTTTTGCTTTATCTAGTAAAGAACCACTAGTGGTTACGCCAGATAATAAACCAATTTCATCAATAGTGAAAGCCGCAACTGCACTTATGTCAGTTGAACTATCGCTCGATGGTATTGTTTCGCTTACAGCAGTTGCATAATCCGCGTGAGTTAAGTTTACACTAAAGTTCACTTTTGCTGTATTGTTTGGTACTATTTTTCCAGAACCCATATCCTGACCCGGATAGTATACCGTGTTGGTTGTTACTTGTTCATACTTCGGTACATACAATGATGAACCACTCGATGTTATCGGTAGTCCGTCATATGTTGAATTTACTCTGGGAGAACGATATGAAAGTGTTGTAGTAGAAACACTTCCGCCGTTACCAAACCCCATCCAATTAATACTTGGTGCATCACCAGACGCATTCACACTTGTTGCCGTTCCGGCAAGTGCTGATGCGAGTACATACGCCATGTTTCCAGGATGTATTGCGTTTTTCTTTTGCACAAGTACTTCTCCACTATCTTTATCGTAGATTTTCAGTGTACCAATTACTTGTGAGTTTATTTTGTCATTAAACATTTATTCGTCTCTTTGTTGAGTCTTTATTATATTTATCTTACATTGTATTTATGCTTTTCATCAATATGAAAAGTTACACTATAAGTCTTGTAAAACTAGTTGCAACGGAGTATCAAGTACATACACAGTATCAAGATTTGTGAATCCGTATCCTAACCCAGTATACAACGCTCTATTACTAATAGTTAACGCTGTTGATACTTTTTTGTCGTATAACATAAATTCTATATCAGAACTTCCTGCCTTTTGAACTGCAATTAGTTTCTTATTAGTATCAGATACTCCATCATCAAACATTGCTGATGAACTTACTGTAAGAGTTGTTCCATCGAATGCAGATATAGTTCCCGTAGCAGTAACGTTTATGCTATATCCTCTACCGTAAATATCATAAACATAAAGTAAGGTATTGTCAATAGTTTCTGAACCAATACCTGATGAGATATCTCCCGTATATGTTTGTAATCTCAATATCGTTGCTTCGAGTCCATCAAATCTTACGAATCCAGTATCGAATCCAGTCGTTCCGTTTGTTAGAATATTTCTGTTTCTTAGTAATGCGCCCTGTTCGTATTCGCCATCAAGAATACTTGAAAATGCTGAAGGTGTTTGTGTGTCATAATCGCCGCCGTCTATCAAATTTTCGTCATATCTACTATTGCTACCGAATCCTAAAGTAAGATTCATATTTTCATCGATCGTAGTGGATGCAGTTAGTTTATCACTTGTTGAATTAGTTCGTGTAATTTCTCTTATTTTGACGTGATATGGTTTTGCTTCTCTAACATATTCTAATACATCTTCTTCGCTATCTCTTTGATATACTGTGTATTGCTTTAAGTCTCGGTTATATAAATTTAAATCTATATAACTTGTTTTAAATAACCAAACAGGATATGTCTTTTCTGTGTAAAGATAATTCACCATACTGAAGAATATATTATTGACAAACGGAGCACTCGAATAATCCTGAATCATATTCATTAATTCCTGAATCTGAATTCCAACTGCGTTGTCATAATAGGTGTCATTTGATGTTTCTGGATATACCATATTATCAAATGATATACTTAATGAACTATTACTTCTGTTGACTAATTTTAATGTATTGTCATCTTCAAAGTAATATTCATCATGTGCTGGTATTCCTGCTAATGTATCAATTGGTAATTTTAATTTAAATGATTTTATTCCCTTTTCATACTCAGCAATCATATCAAAATTTCTAGTAGTTGATAGATATGAGAACGAGTCTATTGACTTGTAATTATCATTTAGATACCAATCATTTAGATCAAAGATAATATCATCTGTATCTAAATACTCAGCATACTTAGAATATATACTTGTTAGTATCTTGTTGCTCATGGTATCATTTATGACTGAAGCAAAATTGCTTCTAGCCCTAATATTATTTGAGAACCAGTTATCTGTCTTAGTTTTTACTTTGTAAACCCTTAATATGTCATTTGGCTCCATTGTGTGTGTTCGAGATATCTTCAAATTAGCACCATCAATGCTCAAATAATTTGCGTTTACAGTAATACTGCCTTCTCCAGCAATTTTACTCTTAGTTGTAACTACTATGTCATTGATGGCTAAATCTGTAATCCATGAAATTGGAATTATTGCGTGGTTGACATCTGTCAGTTGTGATATTGAAAGTCCAGCGGCATATGTCTTTTCTATAGTGAGATTAGATACTGAATCTATCATATCGTTTAAGAATTTAACAGGTACAATAGTATCTGAATTCTCTGCTAACATTTCCCAATCAGAGTGGCTTTTGCGAATTCCAGTCTCTTGTTGATAATGTAATGTGGTGCTTATCGATTCACTGCCATAAGACGTTGCATTATTACTAATAAGAACACTTGATGAGCCTACTGGTATAAATTTATTTTTAGTACCACCTGCCGAAATCAACATTGCAATTTCAACTACATCATCACTAGTAGAAGACCAGTAGAAATAGTCTGTAACTTCTTTGCCCGCTACGTCATCATAATATTTCTTAGTATTATATGATGTGATGTCAACTGGTAATGTTCTAGATTTTGTCCATTTGTTTACGACAACTGATGAACCAGCAACTAATAGTCCCCAATATTTCTTAACATAGTTGATGTTTAAGTTTCCATTCGAATCGCCATAATCATTATATCTATAAAATCTGGCTAATTCTGTGTCCCACCAAATTTTGCCTATTTTCTCGTCTAACCATATATCAGAACTAGAAACTACATCATAACTAGCAGGGTCGTTCCATGCGACATATTCTAATTTAGAAACAATTGAGCCAGGCATTTTTAAGTTAAGTGGGTCATATATTTGATGATTAATAAAGTTGTCGCCATCTTTTATTATTAATCTTTTTGTTAAATTTGTGTCTATAACTGCTGATTGTCTAGCATACACTGAAAGTGTTCCTGTTGAATTTCTATTGAGTATTGCCCAACCCTTATTCTCATAATTATCTACCCATAATTTACTTGTACTATTCAGTCCCAAACTAGTATAGAATTCTGCAAATGTGGTGCCGTTGACGCCCGAAGTGTGTCGTATTGATTTCCAAAGCATTGCTTTGTAGTTTGCACTACTTGTTACGTTTGAGTAATCTCTTACAAGTCCTATTCTAGTTAATAATGTCGCACTTGTTCCAGAGAAAGACATACTTACTCCAGTATGAGTGAATATCATTCTCCCATCACTTGATAGATTGACAACGAGGCCAGTAGTATTAGTAACCGCATCTGTGATTTGTCCAGCGAATGCTATTGCAGTAGAACTTAATACTGATGTATTCGTGTATGTGCCAACTGTTATTCCAATATCAGAAAGAGAATTGCCCGTAATATTACTAGCAACTATACTCTTTTCAGAACTTGTTATCAACACTTGTCTATCAGATTTTGTTGCTATAGTTGTTGATGTCGAGAATACTTGAGTATTTAAATCACTGATAATATTATCAGTAGCATCCACTGATACAGTAGTTGTAGCATATCCCAATCTTCCCATAGCACCAGTAGTGGCGCCTACAGGTTCTTCACTTACCACCAAGTTGTGATTTGTGCTTGTTATTTTAATTGTGCCCGTTATAACGGCAGCAGTTACTCCTGAAATATTTAATGCGTTTATTTGTGAAACAACACTTGATGGCGTTGGATTAGAATTAGACAAGTAAGGATCAGCAGATGTACTCGGTGCAATTCCCAATTCAGACAATGCTGTTCCAGAGATAACCATCGAAGTGCCAGAACTTTCTATTATCATATTACCGCCAACAATAGAACAAGTAATATCAGTTATCGTATCAATATCATTCACTAGGTGGTCTAGTTTCGAATCATAATATAATGTACCACCCGAAAGTCCCAAGTCTTGCAACGCGCTACCTGACATATTTAATTCTGGTGCCGAAGTAGTTAGAACTAAAGAGCCTGATGTTCCGATTGTAGCAATTGCAGTTGCGCCAGAGCCAAATCCACCGCCACTGAAAGATATTGTTGGCGCTGAGGTATAACCTGAGCCGCCTGACGTTACAGTGATTGATGTTACAGCACCAGAGACAACTGTTGCAGTTGCAGTTGCGCCAGTGCCAGTACCCGTGATTGTTACTGTCGGGGCAGTTGCGTAAGTGCTACCACCAGTTGTAACTGAAATATCAGTTACCCCATCACTACTACCCGATGCAGAGGCAACTGTTGAAGTTGAAGTTGAGTTAATTGCTGTGATAATTTGATCAAGGTCATTTCCACTCGTAAGCGTTATAACTTCTCCATTAATTGATAATGGTTTCGTAGATGTCATCGTTGGTGAGGCAACTGTTCCAGTTACAGTCAAGTCACTAACTGTTTTTGTTGTTCCATCTATTACAACAGTATTGCCAGTAGTCAATGTTGAACTTTTTACAGATGTTGAAGTTAATGAAATACCAACAGATGAACTATAATCTATAGTCACCATCGTGTCATCAATTTTTAATTTGTCGCCGTACGCATTTGCTCCATCAAACGCAGTTGTTGTCGTTGCTACTGTGCCAGTGAATGTTACTGTAGTATCTGTTGCATTCTCGACTAATCCACTAGCATTATAGATAACAAATCTTGCTTGTTCGCCCTCGCTTACTATTGGATTTGCAACTGTTCCTAGTATCGATATTCCGGAAGTTGCAGCCGTTGGCGCAGTATAAGAAAAACTTATGCCATCAATAACTAGAGTGTCACTAGTAGTGAATACAGGATTACTTACTGACCCGATTGCTTCAATGCCCGAATCTGCGTTGGTTGGAACAAAGATACTATTAGTAGTTGAAGAATCTATTTCAACAATCACTGGTTCAAAATCTTCTTCGAATACTAGATATTCGTAAATGGTACTTCCGCTTACAGTTTTTGTTCCATTTGCGGCAAGTAAATAATATCCATCTATCGTTGGATCTATTTCAGTACCAGAAATCTTTAGATAGATTGCTTTATCAACAAAGGCAGTATCTATCTCGTTAATCATTCCAATATACAATTGGTTGTCAGAAGTTTCTCCAACGTAACTTATCTCAGACACTTCGCTCAATCTCATCACGTCCCATTCTCTGGCTGTGTCAAATTGCACCCAAGCGGTGTCACCCTCATATAATGTGTTAGTTGCAGTTGATAAATTCACTAAATCACTCTGAGTGTTCGTAACATAGTTTACATCTATAGCATCAACATATCCTGCTGTTTTTATTGCTAGTGTGGGAGTAGATGACTGAGTAATAAGCGTTTTTGTTATGTTTGGATATTCTATTAAAAATGGATCACTAATCATATCATTGACTGTTATGTCTTTTGTCATCGTAAGATTAGTCGATACTTGTCCGTAGTCACTTAACTTAACCGCCCATATATCAGAGTGCTTGATGTCTTTAAAGTTACTGTTGCTATTAACAATTCTATTAATACTTGAATTTGTTCCTTTGTGAGATAAGAATCCTTTATAGAACTCTAGTTGTGATTCTCTTTCAACTCCATGGTTAGACAAGTATGCTCTAGTTGTATATCCCATGTGATTTGATTTTAATTTGTTAACTATCGACAGTCCTTGGTCGGCAATTGTATTTCGATAATGGCGAGTCTCTTCGATCATTGTGTCAAAGTTTGGTATTAACTTGTCATCATGTACAAGATATCCATCTACAGACATAGTTCCATCCCACTCTACTGTTCGATTGCAATCAATTTGCATACGAAGATTACGAGTGTGAGTATGTGGGTCATAGATGACATCATCGTAACTGTCAACTCTGTCAACAACAAATGCATGTTCGATGTCTCTTACATCCATTTTCATTCCGTAAATAGGAACGTTACTAGTGAACGATAATTTGGCACCATCTGTGTGAAAATTAAGTTCAGTACTTGGTATAAGTCTTCCCGATGAATCTACTACTCGATAAAAATTCTTGAATGTTTCAGAGGCTACACTCGCAACACCATGAGTGGCATTAAAACTGCCGCCAGTTAATAACGGAGTCAATGTAATGAAGTCGCCAATAGTATGCTGTTCGCTCTGCCAATCTAAGAACTTGTACAATAGATTTTCCCAATCTATGATATCGCCAGTTTGGTCGGAGTCTGTGAATTCCCAGCCTACTAATTTTAAGTAATGTTGATAACCCATAATTAAATGAGCAACATCATCTACTGTTTCTAAGATGTCACCATAATTATAATTCTTTATAGTATCATCTACTAACTCTTTATACCCAGTCGCGTGTGTTTTATTTGTTGTTGGCCATTCTACTACTGGTTTCCAATCGTTGATGTTGTCATCAAACACTGAAGATGCAGTGTGATTTGTAAGACAAACGTACGGAGTGTCATTCCATAATATATACGAATCTAGTCTATAATATTCTCCACCCTGCCATTGTTTCAGAGTAAGTTTATCACCTGCTGTTGAGAATACTTTCTCTCCACTTGCTTTATCCCATCCCATTGAATAGAATGTTGGATTAATTTCATCATATCCGTGTACTTGAAATCCGAACTTACTAGTCTTTGGTTGCGAAATAAGTGACCAACTACTGTAATCAAATGTAATTAAACCAGCAGTCTCTTTCGTAGAGATACCTGTTATTTTTCTTTTATAGTATTTGCTGTCGCCCGAGTTTAGAACAATATCTCCCTTAACGTAAGTTGCCGCACTGGCGAGACTATAAGTGGGATATGGTAAATCTAATGATACTTTTTCTAGTACGATAGCACTAAAGAATTCACTTCTGTTTGGTACACCAGCGTGAACAAATAAATCATAATTGTCTGTTGGTATTTCAGAGAATCTACTATTTGATAATGAGTTG
>Ga0075444_10002343_pt1 | contig 11453 bp, 10 predicted proteins | sample CoawatmetaG01DNA_FD_76836 | JGI IMG/M metagenome (GOLD analysis project Ga0075444, IMG submission 76836) | Marine microbial communities from the West Antarctic Peninsula - Coastal water metaG017-DNA | ecosystem: Environmental > Aquatic > Marine > Coastal | place: Atlantic Ocean: West Antarctic... | reverse complement strand
ATGGTAATCCATCACTTGTCGAACATTTAATCATGTGGTCAACAATTATTAAGACAGCTTTAAGATATGATATTGACTTAGTAGTTTGGGCTGAAAATTCTGCCTTAGAGTATGGTGGTTCTAAAGAAGACAGGAATAAATTTGTTATGGATTATGATTGGATAACAAAGTATGGTGTTACAAATGGTACGTTTGCCGAGGATTGGGTTGATAATGACTTAACTATTAAAGACCTAGCAAGTTACCAACTTCCTCCTGAAGAGAGAATGAGTAGTGCTGGAGTAAAAAACTTATTTCTTGGTATGTATATAAAATGGGAGCCAGAAGACATTGCAAAAAAAGCTAGATCGGTGGGTTTTAGTTGGTCCGATACAGCAGTGCTTGGGTTGCACCCCTTTGTTGGCGTTGATTGCGATTTTAGAGTAGTTCATCATTATATGAAATGGTATAAATTCGGGGTTACTAAGTTATGGGATAACCTGGCAATTGAAATTCGTGAAGGAAGAATGGAGAGAAAGGATGCTATAGAATATTTAAAAAATAATAGTGAAAATATTCCAATGAAGGAGATTGAATCCTTTTCAAAGTATATTGGAATTAGTATTGAATTTTTTTTTGAAATTGCTGAAAAACATAGAAATTTAAGCATTTGGAAGAAAGATGATGATGATAATTGGTATTTACCAAAATTTAAACAAGAGTTTGGATTTTGGAAGGAGTTATTAGTTTGAAATTTGATTTATTAGATAAAGCAAGAGTTTTTTCTGTAAAGGGTCATGAAATAAAGGACTTAGGAAAAATACTATTAGACACCAATGAGTTGATAACTTTTAAAACGTCATCTGGTAAAAACTTTGACTTTGTTGCAAAAGAATGGGGTTTCTATGCAACACCATCAATGAATGATAGGTTAAAGAAAGAGGGGTTTAAAACTGCTTTAGTAGTCAATGAAATTGACCAGTTGTTTATAATGGCTGTTGAGGAAGATAAGCTAGATATATTTAGCGAATATTTGAAGAAGAATCAAGATAATAAAGTAATATGTTGGCTCGATAATTTTTATAATAAAAATGGAAATGAATGATGGAAAAAATTGAATATTTAAATGAATTAGATGGATTAATTGAAAAAATGAGTAGTTTTTCAAATAGCTCAGATTATATTGTTTATGCAAAAGTTACTACTCTTACAGTAATGAATTTGAGATATGAAAAAATAGCATTTAATAAAAATCTAGATACGCATCCTTATCTTCTGACTAAGGAAGTTATAAAAGATGCGAAAGTAATGTTTGATAAATTTATTGAATTGAGCGATTTTGAGGCCCCTCATTCAAAAACATCACTTAACTCAATAAAAAAAAGTGAAATATTAGAAGAAAAGCATGAAGAACTGTGGCAAGAAATTTGGTCTCGTCATAGTAAGGAAGAGTTTGATGAGTTTGTAAATATGAAGCATAATAGGTTAGTAATTAATGATTTAATTCAGTATGTTAATAACAAAAAATGTGTCGATTTTGGCGCAGGTAATGGATCCTTTTCATTTGCATTGGAATTAGCAGGCGCATCAAAAGTTCACGGTATTGATTTTGGAGAAAAACAAGTTGAATATGCAAAAAAAGTATCGGAGTATAAAGAGTTAAATGAAGTTGTAAGTTTTTCTAAAGCTGAAGTTTATGATTCAAAGCTTGAATCAAAGAGTTTTGATTTTGCTGTATCAAATGGAGTTTTTCATCATTTAAATCATACCAACATTGAAAAAGCCATTGAAGAAGTGTCAAGAGTATTAAAGCCAAATGGTTGGTTTTGGTACTATATTGATGGAGAAGGTGCAATTGCAATGGAGTTGTGGGATGCATCTGTTGAAATTTTAAAAGAAGTTCCTACATTACAAATTGAAGCAATCCTACAAAACATGAATCTTTCAAGAAATAAAATGGTTTTTGTAATTGATGGCCTGTGTGCAACTTATATTCATTCCTCTCTTGAAGAAACAACATTAATGCTTGAAAAGTATGGCTTCTCTAATTTTAAGAGGCTAACAGGTGGTGAACCAACTGATTTTGATTTAGATGTTGTTGAGTCTGATCCTTATGGAAAAGAAAAATTTGGGTGTGGTGATTTACGGTTATTATGTCAATTAATTAACTAAAAGATGTTGTTTTATGGACGAAATCTACTCCAAAATACGTAATCCAGTTAATGAAGGTTCATTGAGTTGAACTGATATAAATATACTTATGATTAGACTTCTAATCTTTTTGCATATTGTAATTCTTGATGACAAATAAAAATAAAAATAAAGAGAAACGGTTTTTAATTACAACTGCGCTTGAAGAGACCTGGGTAAATGATCAGCCAGTAATATTTCTGGGTGAATGGTGCCGGCTTTATTCCCGTAGAGATCAATGGTCTGAAATGAGCGCAAAGGTTCATAAGTATCATTGGCATAATAGAGATAAATTCTTCTCCGATTATCAATATCTTAATGTTTTTTATGAGCGTGTTTTAGATAGTCTGGTGATTAAGTTGGAAGAAATCCACCATGTCAAATATAGTAAGCGATATTGGCGCATACTGATTGGGCCATGGTTAGCATATTTCATACAAATTCTCTTTGATCGCTGGTCATCACTGAAAGATGTAATTGACAAGTTTGACATAAGTGAAACAATTGTTTTGGATGCTGGCGATGAATGGCTAATACCAAATGATATGGAGCATTTCAATAAAATGATAGATACTGAAGAATGGAATCATCATTTTTTTGCAGAAATCTTGCGCCATCTTGGCACTGTAAAGATTATTAATAAAAGTAGTAGTCGAGAAAGTTATTCTTATAATCAAAGTTCTATTAATAACCTCTCTGGTATAAAAGGCAAAGTACTTCAAGTTTATTTAAAAATATATAAATATCTTGTTCGGAGAAATGATCTAGTTATCAGTGCATCAGGTTTATCAAAAGAAGATGAAATACGTCTGCATTTAAGATTCAAGCAATTTCCACAGTTTTTTCATATTAATAGTTCAAATCTCGAAAAAATATCTGTGGACGAAAATCAAAGAAGATGGGAAATTCCAATTGAGGGACATGATGATTTTGAATGCCTCTTGATATCTATGCTTTCCAAGCATATACCTGTAAGTTATTTGGAGGGGTATGAATCATTATGTGATCAAGTCAATAACCTTTCTTGGCCAGAATCTCCTCAGCTGATATATACAGCTATGATGTTATGGCATGATCCACTTTTCATGGCATATACTGCTGAGAAAGCGGAACTTGGTTGCCCAATTATTTATGGACAACATGGTGGTGGTTATGGAACTGCAAAATTTCATTTTGCGGAAGAGCATGAAATCAAGATATCTGACCGATATCTTACATGGGGGTGGAGTAGATATGGTAATTCAAAAGTAGTCCCTGTTGGAATAGTTAAAGTCAAGGAATGTTTTAAATATGATTTTAATAAAAATAAGAAACTACTTCTCATTACTATGAATTCAAAAAGATATTCATTTCGGCTGTGTTCTGAGTCTTCTCTTAACACTGATCTTTATTTTAATAATTATTTTATGTTTACTAGTCTAGTAAATAAACGTGTTAGAAGTAACATGCTGGTAAGGTTACATAAAAATTCATCAGATTTTGGGTGGGGGCAACCACTTAGATGGCATGATAATTTTCCAAATGTCGAGCTTGATCTTGGTGCTAGTAAAATTTGGGACTTAATGAAGGATTCACGAATAGTAGTTCATACATATAATCAAACAGGCTTTCTTGAAACGATTGCATTAGGTATTCCTTGTGTTTTGTTTAATGACCCACAGATGACTCCCATAAATGAAGCAGCTATTCCTGGTTATTTTGAACTTAAACGAGTAGGTATTTATCATGAATCTCCAGAATCTGCTGCTGCACATGTTAATTTGGTTTGGGAGGACGTTGATGCATGGTGGACAAGTGTTGAGGTGCAAAATGCTGTATCTGACTTCACGATGCAGTTTTCTCATCTTCAGGATAATATTCTAGATAGAGTAGAGACTGTCTTACGTGATGTTGTTGAAGAGTCAAACACTAGAATATAAATGAGTATAAGATGATAAGAATATCCCTTTATGAATGAGATTGGCCCCGAGTCCCAAGTGCAACATTTGATAGATTTTGATGTTCAGAGACAATCTTCTCATACAGTTCCAGCTGAGCCTAAATTTTCACGCTGGATGTAGATAATGAGAATAGCTTTATACACCAATCATAATAATTAAACCTAAAATGCAAAAAAAATCATCAGAAATATTGCTAGTTTGGGATACAGATGAGGAGCTATTACTGCCAAGTGATGATTTGCTTAATTGGCAAAGCTACGAGATGTCTGTATTAGAGAATGTTTTTTCTATACAACGGTTAATTGAAGAGAATGCTGAACATTTAAGATCAAAATATCTCGCATATATATATGATTTAGGCGAGTTGCGAATTAATAGCAAACGTGTTGTTGACCATCTTGAATTACGTCCAAATTTCAGTTACTGGTGGATGACTCTTTTAACTGAGAAGTGTAATTTTGCGAAATCTCCTCAAATTAATAATATTATTAAGTTAATGGCTCTAGAAGAGTGGCTTCAAGACAAAAAATATCATAAAGTTCGACTTGTGTCAGATAATCGTGCCCTTTCTAAATCTATTTCTCTATTAGCTAAAAAATTACTAATTGACTTTGAGTGGCAAAAAGAACAAAACAAAAGTCCTAAGATAGGCCTATTAAAAAGAGTTTTTCATACGTTTCCAAATGTAATTCAATCATCAATTTGGTTAGTATATTATCTAATCTTTAACTGGCCATTAAAAGGTGTGGGATTAAAGGAGTGGAGAAAAACAACAGCTACCTCAACTTTTGTCTCTTATCTTTTTAATTTAGAGCCAGAAGCGGCAAGAAAAGGTCAATTTGATAGTCATTATTGGACAACATTGACCGATTCAATGAGTGCTAAGCAACATTCTACTAATTGGCTACATATTTATATTAAAGATGACTTATTGCCTTCTGCAAAAAAGGCGAGTAGTCTCATTCGTCAGTTTAATAAATCTCATCAAGGTAGTCAGGTGCATGTAACCCTTGCATCTTTTTTATCCATATCAGTGATTTTTCGCACATTAAAAGATTGGTATAAAGTCATCAAATTAAATAAGTTGATTTCTAAACAGCTTATGATAAATTGTGGCTATCTTTGGCCTTTATTTAAAAAAGATTGTGAAGATTCACTGACTGGTAAACACTTAATAAGCAATCTTCTTGAGTTTAATTTATTTGAAAAGGCAATGATTGAGTTACCAACTCAGAAGAGAGGTTGTTATTTGCAAGAAAACATAGGGTGGGAGTTAGGTTTTATCTCTACTTGGCATTCAGCAGGACACCAAAAGGATCTAATAGGCTTTCCATCTTCAACAATTATTTATTGGGACCTAAGAAGATTTTTTGACCCAAGATCATATCAGCGAAAAGGTCTGCATGATTTACCACTTCCTAAATATGTTGGTATAAATGGAGCTGTATCTAAGGATATGTATTTAGATGGTGGATATCCAAAAGAAGGTTTGATCGAAGTAGAGTCATTGCGCTATCTTTATCTGTCAGATTTCTTTCACAATCAATATAAAAGAGAGAGAGAAGTATCTAAAGAAAAAGTGATTCTTGTGGTTGGAGATTACCTACAGCATAATACATATAAACAGTTAAATATACTTTTAGCTGCTATAGATGATATAGAGCCACCAGCTCACTATATTGTTAAGCCCCATCCAGCATGCCCTGTTGATATAACTGTTTTTCCAGGTTTAAATGCTGAGCTCTCTGATAGACCAATTTGGGAGCTTATGAAAAGAAGTGATATTATATATTCAAGCTTGATAACATCAGCCGCCATTGATGGCTACTGTGCAGGACTTCCAGTGATCACGCTACTAGATGGAAAAACCTTAAATATGAGTCCATTGAGAGGGAGTAAAGGGGTAAACTTCGTAAGTAATTCAAAAGATTTAGCGATAGCAATTAATACTGCAAAAGTAACTAATTCTGATCAAAGAACGAAGTATTTCTATCTTGATTCAGATTTGCCAAGGTGGCATAATTGGTTGATTAAGGGTTCAGATGATGATAAAAAAACAAAGCATTAGAAGTTAATGCAAGTCTTTAAGAATTTTAATGGTAAAAAAGTTTTAATTACTGGCCATACTGGATTTAAAGGAAGTTGGTTATCGATCTGGTTGAAGAAATTAGGTGCAACAGTTTATGGTGTATCACTCAATATTCCATCTAAACCATCTCATTTCATCTCAGCTAATTTATCTAGTGATCTAGAGGATCATAGATTTGATATCCGGGATGCTAAATCTATTAATGCATTAGTGCAGAAAATTCAGCCTGATTTTGTTTTTCATTTGGCAGCTCAAGCACTAGTTCGACCTTCTTATAAGAGTCCTTTAGAAACTATTTCAACTAATGCAATGGGTACAGCTAATCTTTTAGATGCATTGAGATGTCTAGATAAGCCAGTAGTTGCAGTTATGATTACTAGTGACAAGGCCTATGATAATTTAGAGTGGGTCTGGGGTTATCGAGAGACTGATCGCTTGGGGGGAAAGGACCCTTATAGTGCCTCTAAAGGGATGGCAGAATTAGTAATTCGTACTTATGTAGAATCATTTTTTAATTCGGAAAATTCTAATGTCCGAGTTGGTATTGCAAGAGCGGGCAATGTTATTGGAGGTGGAGACTGGGCAGTTGATCGAGTTGTACCTGACTGCATTCATGCATGGTCTTTAAGCCAAATTGTCGATATTCGAAGTCCACAAGCAACTCGCCCTTGGCAACATGTGTTGGAACCAATTAGTGGGTATCTTACTTTGGGTGCTGCTCTTTCTAAAAATAATCAATTTCATGGCGAGGCATATAATTTTGGCCCTTCATCAAATCAAAATTACCCAGTCTCTGAATTGATAGATGAGATGGCAAAATATTGGGAGAAGGTTCGTTGGAATAATGTTTCACAGAGCGAAGAACATTTACACGAAGCTGGACTATTAAAGTTAAATTGTGATAAAGCCCTATTTGACTTAAGTTGGCAACCTACATTACAATTTAAGGAGACTGTTCGAATGACTATAGAATGGTATAAAGCTTATTATCAAATGGATTCTGAAAAATCAATGAGTACATTTACAATCGCTCAAATTGATGAATATACAGAGCTAGCAAAAAGTCGAAGTGAATTATGGGGGCGATGATTGATGGTGTTTTACTTACCACCCTTAAAGTTATAGATGTGACTGGTGGCGATGTTCTGCATGCAATGAAGGCTGCTGATAATGGTTATCAAGGTTTTGGAGAAGCATATTTTTCAATAATTGAAAAGGGAATAATTAAGTGCTGGAAGCTCCATAAAGAGATGACACTTAATTTAGTAGTTCCATTAGGGAGTGTGCGGTTTATACTTTTTGATGAGCGACAAGGCTCATCAACATATGGAGAATGTCAGGAGGTTTTCCTCTCACGTGAAAATTATAGACGTTTAACAGTTCCCCCAATGGTCTGGCTTGGTTTTCAAGGCATGGGTGAAAAAGATTCTCTGTTACTCAATATTGCAAATATTGCTCACAATCCCAATGAAATGATTTATAAAAAAATAAGTGAAATTGATTTTGATTGGGAGGTTAAATAATGAAAGTAGTAATATTAGCTGGAGGTTTTGGAACGCGATTGAGTGAAGAGACAGATGTTAAACCTAAGCCAATGGTAGAAATAGCTGGTAAGCCTATTTTATGGCATATCATGAAAACATATTCAAGTTATGGTTTTAATGACTTTATTATTTTACTCGGCTATAAAGGTTATACAATTAAAGAATTCTTTGCAAACTATTTTTTACATCAAAGTGACGTAACTATTGATTTATCTAATAATAGTATGGATGTTCATCAAAACCAAAGTGAACCATGGAAGGTTACTCTTCTTGATACTGGAATTGATACAATGACAGGTGGGAGAATTAAGCAAGCTAAGAAATATATAGGAAATGAAGACTTTTTACTCACTTATGGAGATGGATTATCAAATGTTGACATTTTAGCCTTAGTTGATTTTCATAAAGAGCATATGAAAGCTATAACTATGACAGCTGTTCAACCAGATGGAAGGTATGGCGCAATAGATATAAAAGAGGATAATTTAATTTCATCTTTTGATGAAAAACCTAAAGGAGATGGCTCCTGGATTAATGGTGGTTTTTTTGTTTGTCAGCCTTCTGTGCTTGACTATATTGATGGAAATGAAACAATATTTGAGAAGGAGCCATTGTCAAAGTTAGCTTTAGATGGCCAATTAATGGCATTTAAGCACGATGGTTTTTGGCAAAGTATGGACACTTTGAGAGATAAAAAAGTCTTATGCAGACTATGGGATGATAAAAATGCTCCTTGGAAAAATTGGCCATAATTTATGATACTGATTACTGGGGGCTTGGGTTATCTTGGAGGTAGAATTGCTGTTCAACTTGTTCTTGCAGGATTGAAAGTTAAAATTGGTAGTAGTAGAAAAAATCCAAAAATTCCAAAAGCATTATCTTCATGTGATATTGTCTATATTGATTTTTTTGATAACAAGTCTCTTGAGAGCGCATGTAATAAAGTATCCATAATATTACATCTAGCTGGGATAAATGCTTATAACTCCGAAGATGATCCAGAGTCAGCTTTGCTAGTTAATGGATTGGGGACATTGAAATTACTGAAAGCTGCTGAAAAAGAAGGGGTTCATAGGTTTCTATTCTTCTCAACAATGCATGTTTATGGCTCCCCCCTTACGAACAAGATTGATGAAACTAAAGTACCGAGTCCAAGTAACCACTATTCTATTAGTAATCGCCTGGCAGAAGATTATGTAATACATGCAAATCAGTATGGAAAAATATCTGGAGCTATAGTTAGACTATCTAATGCGGTTGGTAAGCCAATTGATGATGAATCAAATTGTTGGTCTCTTGTTGTAAACGATCTATGTCAACAAGCAGTTGAATTTAATTATCTAAAACTGACTAGTGATGGTAAACAGCAGCGTGATTTTATTCCAATTGCTGATATTTGTGATGCAGTATTATTCTTAATTGAATTGCCTGATAATCAATATAGTGGGCAGATATTTAATCTTGGCGGAGCAGTATTCACTATTTATGAAATTGCACTTTTAATAGCAGAGCGTAATAATTCAATATTTGGCACGACTATAGAGATTGAAGTAGAAAAAAACCCTAAAAAAGAAATAATATCTAACACTCTGTATTACAATACTAATAAGTTGGCTAATCTTGGATTTAAACAAAATAATAACCTTAGTTCTGAAATCGATTTACTGTTGCAATTTTGTGCTAATAAATCAAATATGGTTAGTTAATGAGTAAATTACTACCATTATTTTCAGTTGTAATTCCCACTTATAATTGTCTGCCATTTCTTAGAAGGGCAATACAGTCTGTACTCTTGCAAACCGAGCAAAATTTCGAAATTTTAATTATTGATAATACATCTGAAGATGGAACTAAAGATTATCTTAATGGCTTGAAAGACTCACGTATCCATTCAATTGAGGTTCAAAATTATGGTGTGATTGCATTTTCAAGAAACGTTGGAATAAAGAATGCAAAAGGGAGTTGGGTATGTTTTCTTGACGCCGATGATTGGTGGACCAGCGATAAACTTCAGGCTTGTTTTGATTGTATTAATGATAAAGTAGACTTGATATATCATAGTCTTAATATTGTAAGTGATACTTCTCTAATTTTTAAACGAAAAGCAATCAATTCTTGGCAAGTGAAAACACCAGTATTTAAAGATTTGATTTTAAAGGGAAATGCAATTCCCAATTCTTCAGTAGTAATTCGGAAAAGCTTACTTGAAAAAATTGGCGGCATTAATGAGAGTAAAAAAATGATAGCTGCTGAAGACTATAATACTTGGTTGCGCGTTGCACAGTTAACTAATAATTTTGTTTATCTCCGATCCAGACATGGATATTATTTATCTCACAATGAAGGTGTGTCTAAACAAGATATGTCAATCCCATATAAAGAATCTATAAGCGAGTTTATGGATTCTCTAAGCTGTCAAGATAGAGATATTGTTGATAGTAATGCAGCATTCATCTCTGGGAGGTATCATTACCATGAAAAAGAATATAATACTGCTTTAAAAATGATATTAAAGTCATTAACAACAGGAAAAGGTGGATTTAAGTTTCGAGCTTTTTTGTTATTAATACTAATTATTTTAAAAAAACTTATTATTCTACTAACTTATAAAAAACCTTTCGTGAACTAGCTATTGATCTAATTTATCAGCCAAATAGTTTTTTGTTAAAAATTACAATAAAACTGGCTGTTTAATATATTTATATAAATAATAAATTTTCCTAGTAATTCTACTTTATTCACATCATGATAAGACCTCTAAAATATTCGTTTATACAATTTATCTTAAAATTTTATTTTTTTGAAATCTAGCCAAATTGAAAGTAATAATTAATTTAACATTCTCACCTAGTGGTGGATCTTTGTCTCAAGTACTTCATATGATCAAAGAATTTAATGAGCTTGAAGATGTTGATGTACTTATATATAGTAAAGAAAGTAATAGTTCTCTTATTAAAGAAGTTGCCTCAAATAATAAGATTATTATAAGCAGAATGTCAAATATTTCAGTTATTACTCGAGTAATTTGGGAGCAAGTTGTTCTCCCAATTTACTTGCTTCGAGAAAAAGGCGCTATTTTATTTTGTCCAGGAAATATTGCACCAATACTTTCTCCAATAAAGGTAGTTGTATGGATTGGAACTATTGGTCCTTTCTTTAAAGATTTTTATTTAAATTTTTCCTGGCGAAGTAAAGCTAGAATGTATTTTAATAAATTTTTTATGATTGCCTCTTCTCTTTCAGCAGATGCTATTGTGTTTGAATCAAATTTTACAAAAAAAATGTTTATTGATAGGTACCATATAAATAAAAGAAAAGCCCACGTAGTAAATATTGGTTATGATGATTTTTTTTATAAAACAACTCAAGATGATCGAGTAAAAGTTAAAAATGTAAATAAAAATGACTACATTTTATGTGTCTCCCACTTATATCCATATAAGAATGTAATTCAATTATTACAATCTTTTAAAAATGTAATTGATAATTCAGGTTTCACTCCTAAACTAGTAATTGCGGGCAGTAGAGAATTTAATAAATACAATAATGATATTGATAAATGCATTAAAGATCTATCATTAGAGAATGATGTAATTCTTTTAGGTATGGTTTCAAAAGAACATTTAAAAAATTTATACGCAAATGCTTGTATTATGGTTTTTCCATCTCCATTTGAAAATTTTGCATACACTTTAGTCGAGGCAATGTCTT
>Ga0075444_10002341_pt1 | contig 11456 bp, 7 predicted proteins | sample CoawatmetaG01DNA_FD_76836 | JGI IMG/M metagenome (GOLD analysis project Ga0075444, IMG submission 76836) | Marine microbial communities from the West Antarctic Peninsula - Coastal water metaG017-DNA | ecosystem: Environmental > Aquatic > Marine > Coastal | place: Atlantic Ocean: West Antarctic... | reverse complement strand
TACCTTTGCTGAGTCAAATGATTTTGAGATCACTAAAGAAGACGAACAAAACCTATCTAAAGTACTACAACAAGCCGGGGTAAACACGGCGGCGGACATCAGCAAGCTTCCTAGCGGAGCCCAGATAAACGTGCGCGCCTGGCTTTATGCTACCGCGAAACAAACCGGCGACACAGCAGCCGCTGAAAAGATTCGTCAAGAAATAAGTAACTTAGGCAGTGGCGGCACCGTTGGTATGACTGCAGGCGAAGTGCTAGACCTGGAAAACAAGACGCGAGATTCTTTAAGCAAACAACAGGCCTCCCGGACAGGCGTGTATACCGCGCAAACTGGCCGCATGAATTCACTCCGTCTGCGCGATGACTACTACATGAAGCTGGAACAGCAGGATTATACGCAGGGCAAAGAAACTGGGCTGCAGATTGTAGAAAGCATGCAGCAAATCGACAAAGCGCTTTACGAGCTAAACGACGATGGAGAACCCACGGAAAACTTGAAATATGATCAGCGGCGTCTAAGGAAAGCCCTAGTTGGGCCAGATGGCGCGCTTACTAAACTACAAAGGCAGTTAAAAAATGCATCTGCTCAAAATAGGCCCCAAATACGGAGCGCTGTAAACAGTACTTACAGCATAGCTATTCAAGCAATGGCTGAAAGTGAGGAATACGGAACCTTCGGCGAGATTTTACCCGATGGGGCAATAGATTTTATCGACGGCAATGATAAGTTTTTGTCGCGAGTATTTATTGCAGAGAAAGATACAAAGGGCGATCCAATGAGGTTCGGTATAAGAAGCTTATCCTCTGCGACTCAGATTGAAGAAACTATATCCGCGAGTGTTATAAAGAACACGTTTGGTAATCAAGGCTACGCAGATTTTAGGCAGGAGCTGGGAAAGAGGAGAAAGGCACGGGCGCAAGATGACAAGATAAAGCAAACAGGGATAGGTAAATAAATGGCTGATCCTATTCAAGATCTGTATCGCCGCGCTCGCCCTACCTATCGGCGCGGTGAGAGGCTTAACGATACCGATGCCCCAGTCGCCGTAAAAGCCGTAACGCCATCTGGCGTAGGTGAGATAGCTGAGCGTGGTTTCGGCGCTGGCATCGCAGGCATCCGCACAGATACCGATTACTTAAAAGGACTGCTAAATACTGTAACCGGCGATGATCAAGCGGCTCAAATCAACATCCAAACCGCAAAAGCGCGTGAAGCGCGAATCGCAGACTCTTTATCAGGGCTCGAAACATTTGAGGAGTTCACAGCTAACCCCACTCTCGAAGGGTTTTTAAACCAGACAGTAAAGATAGGCGCGCAAGTCGCCCCCTACGCTCTAACTACAGTAATGTCAGGCGGAAGTGCAGCGGTCGGTACGGCTATCGCGAAGACCGGGCTATCTGTTACTAGCAGAGTAGCAGCAAAGAAAATAGTAAAAGACTCCATAAAAAGAACAGCAGCGGGCGAAGCTACCCCTGACGAAAAAGAAGTAGCAGAACTAGCTTACCAACTTGCACAAAAGTCCGTGCGAGGAAGAATGGCCGAAAGTCTTAGTCCCAGTAAAGGCGCACTTGTAGGGCAGTTTGCTGAAGAATACGGGTTAATGTCCGGTGCTAATTTTGGCGAGAACTTAGAAATTGACGGTCTTTCAGATCACGAAGCGGCATACCGAGCGTTAGCTGTTGCTGCACCGCAGGCTCTTATCGGAGTAGCAGGCGAACGAGTTATTCAAAACGCTATATTTAAAAACCTCAAAGGCATCGCAAAACAACGCGGCGGCGACGGCTCTATAATTGCAAAGCTAGGTAAAGAGATCGGAAAAGCTACTGTTAAAGGTAGTGTTGGAGAATCGATTGCTGAAACAGGCCAAGACGCACTTCAGGTCGCTAACGTTATGCAGGCGGATGATACATTTACTGCTGAAGACGCCCTACTACGTTTAGCTGAGTCAGCGTTCAGTGGCGCTGTCGGCGGCGGTGCTATGTCTGGCGGCGGTCGAGCAGTAACTGGTTCGTTAAGTTCATCAGCAGCGGTGATTGCAAAAGCAGGACAGTATATACAAGACGCACGCGAGCAAGGGCTTAATGAACGCTACAACCGTGAGCAGTACGGCGTCAATGGCGATGGCTTGACTACTACTGAGCCGATGTCTCATATGAACGCTCAAATGCGCGCACTCTTAGATACAGATACAGAGAGAAACGCGGTATGGTCCGCAGGAAATGAGCCTGCATACGGCGCTGCCGCGCCAGTAACAGATGAGAAGACCAAGACAACTAGGCCCGGCGCAGTCAGAGCGGTAGAAGTCGAGGGCGAAGTCCTTTACACGGCATTCGTGCCAGGTCGCGGAACGATTTTAACGCGCTACGAAGATGTCGCGAAAGCGGTTGTTGACGCTGAAGCGAGCGATGCGTCACTTCAGATAGCATTAGGTTACAGCGCAACAAAGCCTAAAGACGCAAGTATATCGATTGAAGCGCGCGATCGAGACGGAAACGTTGTGTGGGCGGAAGCTACTAATGAGGCTGGTGTAAGTGCTGCATATGACGCCGCGCGTAAACAAACTCCTGAAGGTGGTAGCCAGACAAGGCAGACAGTTGAGAAAGCGCTAGAAGAACGTAAGAAGTTATTAGATAAAGAACAGGGCCCACAAGTCCGAAACATCGACGTACCACAAGATGTACAGGACGCATTTGTGGACGAAGACATTGACCCTGAAGATGGCTTTTCTAATAACCTAGAAGAAGAGTTTGGCCGTGGCGTTAATGAGCAAGGCCCGGTTAATTACGAAAATATTGGTAACTCCGAGACATACTCGCCTGGAAATGGACAAATATTTCAAAACACTGAAGCGCTGCGCGATAGGTTTGAAGCGGCGTTTATCGATGAATACGGTCAGATAGATTGGACTGATCCTAAGTTCGGCTCAATGAGCGATGCGCTTTTAAAACAGTCCGTCCAACTCAAAGTGCAAAACCCCGAGACCGATGTCTTTGTTGATAATAACAAAGACGGCTCTTACTCTATTATGCAGGGCGTGCCACCTGAGCAAGATGTCTACAATCAACAACCGGATGCGCTTGTTGACCCCGACGCGCCGACCGTGACACAAGTAGGTAAAACAGGTAAAAACCGTCGCGCTAACACCCTTAGTCAAATGCTGCGCGGCGCTCTTACTAGAGCTACACGTAGTGCCTTTGCCCGAAAAAAGAAAGTTAAAGGTAGCACTGATAACAACGGTTGGGTACCAAAAGATCCAAGTGAAATTGTCACAATAAACGGCAAACCTGTGAATCTTGTAGACCTTGTAAAAGATGGTCAAAGAATGGTGCAGGAAGAAGAGGGAGTTAATTTTACGGAAGGCGGGCCAGAAACCGCAGCGCGTAATGGCCTCTACAGAATGCTAGGTGAACTAATTTCTCGGGGTTATGAAATCAAAAGCGGCACCACGATTCTGGATGGGCCTACATTAGATCAACTCGTAATAGATAGTAGGTTATATGCGCGCGCATATAGTAGATTTAAAAAAGCACAAGAAGCGGGTGACACGACCGCTGTTGAGCCAGAGCGTTCACCTCTACTGCAAACGGTAGATACAGCTGCGGCGATAACAGATTCGGGTTCTGAAACAATGCTGTCTAAGTCGTTAAGAACTACTCCGATAGAAACTGCGGGTAAAGACGCACAGTACACCGCAACTCGAATTGATGGTAATGATAGTGGAACAATGACCTTCAGCGGAAACAAAGCCGAAGTGCAAACGTTTCTTGAAGGTCGTACGGACAGCGCGCAATACAAAATAGAAAAAACTCAGTGGGACGGCGTCAACTCCAAAGAAGTAAAGACTGAAATAACGGAAGATCAGCTCGCCGAAGAGCGCGACGTCGGCCTCGAAGAACGCCGCGATGACGAAATAGGGTTCGACGGAAGATCTGAAATAGATCGTATGAGCGATGGGAATATAGACACTACGCAAGAAAACATATACGGACGCTCTGACCCTGGTGCAGACGCGCCGAAAACACGTATTTTTGGTTTGCCCGCTAATAGCTTTACTAAAAAACTTACTGACATCGCTCGCCGATCGTTGCGTCTAAAAAAGCCGGTATCTATTTTTACAGCTGATGCCTTAATTGCCGCAACAAGTGCAGATATTTCTCGTCTGTTTACTGACCCTAAAGTTGCAAGCTATGTCCAGTCAGTAGCAAAAGATCTAAAAGCTAACCCAGAGGGAGGCGGAAGATATATCGGTTTCGGCGACGCTCACATTATTTTAGTCGACACCTCGGTCAGCAAAAACGAACTACAGACAGCGCTTACAGTAGCGCATGAGTTAGGGCACGCCCTCTTTCAAGAGCAGCAAAGCCTTAGCCTAAACAACCCTATTTTGTACAACAGGATCTACGCAGCTTTTGAAGCAGCGCGCGATGCAAAAGATGCGCCCTCTCAATATAAAAACGAGAACGGCTTTGAAGAGTGGTACGCAGATCAGGTCAGCACATGGGCTGTAAAGACCGCTACGTCCGAGCGCGCAAAACAGGCAGGCACGACTAATGACCCTGCGTCGCGTACCAGTAAAAAGATTGTTACTGCAGGCGTTGTGGCGTTTCACTTTAAAAAGATTGCAAGAACACTAGCCGCCTTTCATAAACAGCTTGGTTCTGAGCTACAGAAACGGTTCGGTAAAAAAGCGTACTCCGCTGATTTTGACTCCTACATGGATGAAGTTGTCCGCCGTAATCGTGTGAACAGTAAGTTCACCGCCCAGCAGTCCGGTGCCAAAGCCGCAACCTTTAAAGAGAAAGTACTAGTTAGAAAAATGGCGCAGGCCGCTAACAAAAATACTAAGCCCGGCTATGTTGAAGCGATACAACGGCAGGTCGTTAAAATTGTCAGCAGCGAAGGATTTGCGCCTGTTTATAATATGTTGTTCACAGCAGATTCGCGTATGCGAAAAATTGCGGGTAACAAGATGGCTGATTTATTTTATGGCCGCGCCCAAGATCCTAACAACCAAGGTAAGAATAAGCTGGGGTTCATCAAAACGTCTACAGCAGCGGGCAACAAGTGGTGGAATAAGCTAGAAAAAGCTCTTGGTGGCGATTTAAAGACCGAAGAAGTAAACCGAGCATTTGCAGAAGCCTTTACCGATACGCCAACTGCTGAGCTAGAAGGCAAAGCGCTCGCCATACGTAAGTGGTTCGAACAATTGCATGACGAGTATATTGATCCTTCAAATACTGATATTGCTAAGCGCGATAACTATACCCCTGTTGCCCTAAAACTGTCAGAGATCCACCACCGCTCTGATCAGTTTGTAGCTTTAATTATGGATTCAAACCCTAACCAAGATTTAGGGGAAGTTCAAAAAGCCGTACAAAAATTAGTAGATTACGAGCAAAGCGTTCTTGACGGAGCGCCGATCGTCTTAAATAGGGAAGTAAACCCTGCAACCTCTGCAGAAAAAGCTTTAATACTAACAAAAAATATCTCGCCGCAAGCTCTGCGCGACGCCGGTTTTGTTGAAGAGCCTGAAGTCGCCACGCTTAAATATCTCGGTAATATTATCAAACGCGTTGAGTGGAACCGCAACACAAAAGACGACGCTGGTTATTCTATCTACGAAGAAGAGTTGGCTAAACTATCTCCAGCCGCTCAAAAAGAAGCGAAGATGATTGTTGAGAAGTATCTGGGGTATAACACCAAACCTCTCCCTGAGACATGGAAAAATATTCAGAGCGCTTTAATATTAATGCAGATAGTAGCAATTTTACCATTAGCTGTACTAGGTTCATTACCTGAGCTAGCAGGCCCTGTAATTGCAAGCAAAGAGTTCAGCGCAGTTGCTGTAGGCATGAAGGAAATTATTAATACTATAAAGAACCCTGACGAAGCTAGGCGGTTAGCCCGAGATATCGGAGTGGTATCTTCACAGACATCTGCCAACGTATTGATGTCTGCGGCTGAAATGGAGTGGATGAATGATAGTGCAAGAAAACTTACTGACGGGTTCTTCCGTGTAATCTACCTAGATCAGTACACCAAATTTACTCGAGAATTTGCGGTAAACATGGGCCTCAAGTTTCTTGACGAACATTCAAACCCAGACACTCAGAATGTAGATTCTAAACGGTACTTAGAAGAACTAGGCGTTGTCGCATCAGATGTAAAAGCGTGGCGCGATAGTGGACAAGACTTTACTACGCCCGAAGGTATGAAAGTAGAAGAAGCCCTAGTGCGGTTTGTCGAGTCCTCTACGTTGCGCCCTAACGCCGCCGAAAGACCTGTATGGGCATCCGATCCTCGGTTTGCTTTGATATGGCAGCTTAAAGGATTCTTTTATTCTTACGGAAAGGTTATGGCAGCCGGAGCAAAACGCGAAGCAAGTGCTCGGTTAGACGGTGTAAAAGAAGGTGACGTCCCTGCCCTAGCCGCTATGGGTGGAGCTGCTAGTATATTCGCAATTATGGGTATAGCTACGCTACCTTTGGCGATGGCTGGCATGGAACTACGTGAATATGCTAAGTACGGTTTAGCGTACGTATTGCCTGGGTTTAGCCCTGACGATAAGAATTATTTTAGAACCGATGACATGTCTTGGAGCCGATATCTTGGTGCCGCGTTTGACCGATCATACGCTTTTGGCCCTTTGACTATCGGAAAGCAGATGATGCAAGCCTCTGACTGGGGCCGTGGACCGATGGGCGCAATTTCTGTTGGCTTAGGCCCTACAGCTGAGACGGCAGTGCGCATGATGGAAGATGGGCCGAGCAGTACATTCAGAAATCGAATTTCACCAACGGGGCTTTTATGAGTTTACTAGCATCATTAATTGGGCCAGTCAGTGGACTACTATCTGAGTTTATCGAGGACAAAGATAAGGCAAACGCACTGGCTGCGGAGATTAGCACCCTCGCCTCTCGGCAAGCAACAGAATTAGCCAAAGGGCAGTTAGAGGTTAACAAGGCTGAAGCTCAGTCAGGTTCCCTGTTTATTGGTGGATGGCGACCTTTTGTTGGGTGGACGTGCGGCGTGGGTCTGGCTTATAACGTGATTATATCCCAGATACTTGCTATCTGGTTTGAAGTTCCCACCGTTGACCCCTCTTTACTGACGCCTGTTTTAATGGGCATGTTAGGTATGGGCGCTATGCGTTCATACGAAAAAAAGAATTTAGTAGCAAAGGAAAAATAATGAAAGAGCGCCCTGACTTCGAAGTGTATATAGCGTACGGCATTACAACGATCATGGTTTTTATTGTGACAGTGTTTGCGTGGAATTTCCTATGAAAGAAGATTCGCAAATAGCGCTTCGCTTTGACCGCCTTGAAGTGAAAATCGACAAGCTTACTGAAGTCATGTTAGACGTTGCACGCGTTGAAGAGCAGATACTCGGTATAAACGCTCGTTTAAAACGGCAAGAATTTAGGCTTGATGAGAACGAAAGAAAGCTAGACGTACTGTCTGAGACAGCAGCTAAAAATAGTTTAGTAGCTAAGATCGGCGGTTCGCTGGCCGCGTCTATATGGGCGGCTATCGTAGCGGCGTTAATGTATTTTTTTAAGGATTAGTAATGGAAAAGTTTAAGTATTTTAAAATTGAAGATTTTGATTGCCAACAAACTGGTAACAACGAGATGTCGCTAAATTTTATACGGAAGCTCGACCATCTTAGACAGGTGTGCGGGTTCCCTTTCCATATCACTAGCGGCTACCGAGACCCTAATGGGCACTCTATTGAAAAAGCCAAAAAAACTCCAGGCACTCATTCACAAGGAATTGCAGCGGACATCGCGGTTACTGGCGGATCGCAGCGTATGCAGATTGTGCAGCATGCATCGGCTCTTAATTTTACTGGTATTGGAATCGCAAAAGGATTCATACACGTTGACATAAGGGGTACTACTCCTGTTCTTTGGTGCTATTAATTAGTGGTAATATATTAGCATTACTAATACAATGACTAGATCTAAAGGTATATGACATGGCTTACTCAGACACATTAAATCTGGTGACTGGCGACACACTACCCGAACTGGCTTTTACTATAAGAGACAGCAAAGCAGCTGCGGCTGGGAAAACCTTAGATGCGAATGATAGTACTACTTGGGCCCCGATAAATATAACTGGCGCTACAGTACGGCTACGGTTAAGAGTGTTAGGCAGTACCTCAGTCAGTAGTACTCTGACATGCACCATTACAGATGGTTCAAACGGGTTATGCACAACCAACTTCCCCACAGGTACGTTATCTACAGCTGGTACGTATGAGGGTGAGATTGAGATTACGTTCTCTGCTGGCGGGATACAAACAGTTTACGACCTGATTAAGTTAAAGGTCAGAAGTGATTTTGACTAGTGGCTACTAAGACTGATATTACATACGTCCTGCTATCGGCGGATGACGTTAGTTTTACCGCTATTAAGGGTAGTATTAATTTTCAGTCTGTTATGGCAACAGAGATACTGCTTGACGCTAGTGGTAGAAACAAATACCCCACGGACATTTTGGGTATTACTGATGCTAGTGCCCTTACGCTTACAAAGATTTCTCTGGACAGCATCGGATTTACAGAAACACAAGTATTTGATATCCAGAAGCAGGTTGCTGACGCCTTAGCGCTTAGTGAGACTGTTGACATAATAATAGCCTATAGCCGGGCGTTTGCAGATGCCACTACTGTTTCAGATGTATCGGTACTCGCTGTAGACAAAGCTTTATCAGACACTCTTTCTTTTGCTGAGGCAGCAATTTTTGAGTTTGAGAAGAACAAGACTGACGCTGTACCCCTCTCCGACGCTTATGCTAGTGCGCTGGAGTTACCAAAAACAGAGTCGTTCGCAATATCAGACGTATTTAGTAGACCTACAATATTTTCACGTAGTTTTTCTGAATCGACTTCTTTTGCGGACGTGAAGACGTGGCAAGCGGATTTACTAAAAGTAGATTCAGTGCCAGTGTCAGATGTGTTCAGTAGGCCTACGGCATTTTCTCGTAGCTTTACCGACGCGTTTTCCTTAGATGATTCTTTAGATACAGGATTTACATTTAGCGGGACGAAAACAAACGTCTTTGGTTTTTCTGATAGCTTTAGTTTTACGATGATTTTAGGGAATAACTCTGTCCTAAACGCGTCAACCTTAAATACATTTACTCTTAACCGATAGGAACTTAGAGATGATTAACGAAGAGCTTAAACTAACAGGTCATGTCACGGTATCAGTGAACAATGAAATTGTACGCGACATTCCGAACCTCGTTGTAACCGCTGGTAAAGGCTACGTTGCTAGCCGAATGAAAGACACTACTGACGGTGCTATGTCACACATGGCTGTAGGTACAGATTCAACTGCTGCTGCTGCTGGAGACACAGCATTAGGTGCGGAATCAGGGCGTGTATCACTGGCCTCCACCGCTGTATCTGGCGCAGTAATTACTTACACAGCGACATTCCCCGCTGGCACCGGAACTGCGGCACTAACTGAGGCAGGCACATTAAACGCCGTGTCTGGTGGCACCATGCTTTGCCGCACGGTTTTCCCAGTTGTGAATAAGGGCAGTTCTGACTCAATGTCAATAGTATGGTCAGTCACCGCGTCGTAAATACTTTTTTTGGGGAATATTAATGCCTGTTTTATTTAGTAACAATGGCGGCACAACCCTGTCGGCTGGGATAAACAGCTCTGCTACTTCCATTGCGGTAGCAGATGGCTCGGTATTCCCATCATTATCTGGTAGCAACTATTTTTACGTTACTTTCGAGGACGTAGGAAACACCAAGCGAGAGATCGTTAAAGTAACTGCGCGAAGTGGAAACACCTTAACTGTTGTTAGGGGTCAGGATGGAACGTCAGGTACGGCTTTTGTCACATCCGATAAGGCAGAACTACGCCTAAATGCGGCGGCATTAAATGATGCTACATTCACTGGTGTGTACTCAGACCTAACAGGCAAGCCTGTTGTCGGTGATGGTGGATTAACTACCAATGACTTCACTGATGCAGATCACACTAAGTTAGATGGTATTGAAGCTAGCGCTACAGCAGATCAAACTGCATCTCAGATTAAAGCCGCGTATGAAGCTGAAACTAATGCTTTCACAGATGCCCAATTCACTAAGTTAAGCGGTATTGAGACCAGTGCTACAGCCGATCAAACGGCGGCAGAAGTAAGAGCCTTAGTTGAGTCTGCTACAGATTCCAACGCATTCACAGATGCTGACCATACTAAACTTAATGCTGTTGAGGCATTAGCTGACGTAACCGACACAACGAATGTAGTTGGAGCGTTAACTGCGGGCACAAACATTGCTATCGCGGCAGATGGAACAATATCAAGTGGCACGGCTGAGTTAAAGTTTAACTCCTTTACAGGTGATGGCTCTACGGTCGCGTTTACTCTAACCAGCTCACCACCAGAACACAGCACCCTAACTTATATTGATGGTGTGTATCAGAACAAAACAGCCTACTCAATGTCAGGCAACGTCCTTACCTTTAGTGCGGCACCTGATAATGGTGCGGCTATTGAAGTATCAGCGGCCAATATTGCACCTGTCCAAGAATCAACTGAGTTTCTAATAAACCAGTTCACGGGCAATGGTTCAACGGTAGCGTTTACCTTATCTAGCTCTCCAGTTGAAAATCAGACTGCTGTTTATATCAGTGGCGTGTATCAGTCTAAATCTAACTACGCATTATCTGGGCCGTCACTTACATTTTCTACAGCCCCACCAAACACAGCCCCAATAGAAGTTATGGTAGCAAACACCATCGTTTATTCTATTGGCCAGCCAGATGACGGAACTGTTACAACCGTTAAGATTGCCGCAAATGCGGTAACTTCAGCAAAAATTGATGCAACCGTAGCCTCTAAATCTTATGTGGATTCGCTAGTAGCGGCCACAAACGAAGTAGTAGAAGACACTACTCCACAGTTAGGTGGTGACTTAGACCTTAATAGCCACAATATCACTGGTACAGGTAACGTAGACGGTAGAGATGTAGGCACAGATGGCACTAAGTTAGACACCATAGAAACCTCCGCTGATGTCACCGATGCTACCAATGTCACAGCGGCAGGGGCATTAATGGATAGCGAGTTGACATCTATCGCTTCAGTCAAGGCTTTAAATCAGGGTCTTGCTACAGGTGACAGCCCTACGTTTGTAAATGTTACTGCTAATGGTGGCTTTGCTAGTAATGGTAATTCCACAGTCGGTGGTACTTTTGGTGTTACAGGAGCCAATGCCGCAATAATGTCGCTAATAGCCCCAACCGATAATGCAACCTTTGAAATTAGAGGTGGTAATTCAGATACTGGTGTTGAAGAAGCCAATATCGTTTTTTATCAAAATAACGCGGCAAAGTGGCAATTAGGTAATTCAACTGATAACGGATTTAAGCTGTACAACTATGCTCAAAGTAATTATGCCCTTACGGTCAACAGCACAGGTGCGGC
>Ga0075444_10002339_pt1 | contig 11462 bp, 10 predicted proteins | sample CoawatmetaG01DNA_FD_76836 | JGI IMG/M metagenome (GOLD analysis project Ga0075444, IMG submission 76836) | Marine microbial communities from the West Antarctic Peninsula - Coastal water metaG017-DNA | ecosystem: Environmental > Aquatic > Marine > Coastal | place: Atlantic Ocean: West Antarctic... | reverse complement strand
GTTGGGCTGCCTTGCATTTGCAATATTTGGTTGCTGAGCATTAGCTGGGTTAGCATTGTTGCTCGGGTTAGCATTGTTGCTCGGGTTAGCCTGGTTGCTCGGGTTAGCCTGGTTTGCAGGTTGTCTTACGTTCTGTACGCTTGGTTGTCTTCTGAATCCGATAGTCATTTTAGAATTTCATTCCCATATTATGCACTAATATACCTTCTGCAAAGAAGTTATGAGTGTGTTCAACATCTGATAAATGGTAGACTGTATGTGTTCCTTCCTTCTTAGAGATAGATTTTACCACTACCTGTTCGAACACACCGAATACTTCATCACCTTCTTTTATTTGTCCTACAACAGTTAGGTCTTCAGGAACTACACCATCGTTTAATTCTTGTTGATAATCTGCTTCATTAATGTACTTCCATCCTTCGGACGTATGAATTGGATGACCACCAGTAACTTCTAAAGTCTTACCGTTAGATAGTTCTAGATTCCAAAGTTCAATATTATCTCTAGGAACCATAAGTGTTATTACATTCTGAGGTATCAGTTTAGATGACGTAAAGTCAAATGTCATTACTGAATCTCCAACCATAACTTCACTGATCTTACAAAGTGTGTTATCTGCCATGTGTATCATTGTGTCTATACCGAAGCAACCACCTTGGAAAAAGAAATACGATATTGGATTTCGTTGCTGATTAAGTGACGGAGTCTGTGTATTACTTGGAGACTGAGACGTACTCGGTGACTGAGTTGTAAACGGGGCTCTAAACGAGAATGTGAACGGTGCTTGGAATGTAAATGGATTCTGTGCATTGTGTGGTTGTTGAGCATTGTTCGGTTGTCTCGCATTTGCAATGTAAGGTTGTCTTGCATTTGCTATGTACGGTTGTTGTCCATTTGCAATGTACGGTTGTTGAGCATTGTTAGGTTGCTGAGCATTGTTAGGTTGTCTTGCATTAGCAATATATGGATACGTAGTAGGTGTATTAGCAGTGTACGGATACGGTTGCTGTGCATTAGCAATATACGGTTGTCTTGCACTCGCAATATATGGATACGGTTGCTGTGCATTATGTGGTTGCTGTGCATTATTCGGTTGTCTTGCTTGTGCAATATACGGATACGTAGTAGGCTGATTAGCAGTATAAGGATACGGCTGTTGAGCATTTGCAATGTACGGTTGTTGTGCCGAAGCAATATACGGATACGTAGTAGGTGTATTTGCTATGTAAGGGTACGGTTGTTGTGCATTAGCAATGTACGGTTGTTGTGCAGCTGCAGTGTACGGATACGGTTGTTGTGCATTAGCAATATAAGGTTGTTGAGCAGCTGCAATATACGGATATGTTGTAGGCTGATTAGCAATGTACGGATACGGTTGTTGTGCATTAGCAATATAAGGTTGCTGAGCATTTGCAGTATACGGATACGGATTTTGTCTATTTGCAATGTAAGGAGTCTGACTGTTAGCAATGTATGGGTACGATATAGTCCTATTAGCAGTATAAGGATACGGCTGTTGGGCATTTGCAATGTAGGGAGTCTGACTAGCTGCAGTGTACGGATACGGTTGCTGGGCATTTGCTATATAAGGAGTCTGACTATTTGCAATGTACGGATACGCATTCTGCCTGTTAGCAGTATAAGACGTTTGTGCATTTGCAGTGTATGGGTACGGTTGTTGTGCCGAAGCAATATATGGGGTCTGTGCATTGGCAGTGTATGGGTATGGAGATTGCACATTGGTTTGACCCGATGCGTTATTCCATCCCGAAGGAGTCTTAACATAGACTTGGTCTACGGACTTCCATGTTGTTGAACCTGTTTTGACCCAAGCACCTTGGGTTGAATTCCAACCCGTTGGCGTTTTGACCTTCTGTGAACCTGTTGCCATTTACGATTTCCCTAATATTAAAATTTTAAAGTTCTGACTCTATTTATTACGAGTAAAGAACCCACATATCTCCGACTGCTCCATCACCACTTGAGGGTGCAGAAACCGACTGATACATATTCCTCACGAATCCACCACTGTTGGAAGCATTACTTGTTGTTAGTGTTCCAGCTGTTATGTTAGAACCACTTGCATATTTGGTATTCAATGCAGTTTGTAAACCATCAACATTTGCAATTGTGTGATTATGTGAATCATCAATAATTGCAATAGCGATTGCCACGTTACTTGAACCATCAAAAGTAGCAGAACCCGATACATCTCCACTTAAAGCAATTGTTCTTGCAGTTGCAAGTTTAGTTGCTGTTGCAGCGTTACCAGTTGTTGAACCTGAACTACCTGAAGTGTTACCAGTAACATTACCTTCTAGGTTTGCAACTAGTGTTCCAGTTGTAATTGATAAGTTACCTGTGGATGCACCAGTAAATGTACCAGTACCCATTGTGAACTTATCTGCAGACTCATCCCAACCCATAAATGCATTGGCAGAACTTCCTCTTTCGATAACAAAACCTGAATCGTTTGCAGGGGTTCCTGAAGTACCGTTTCCTAATTCAATAAGACCATCGGTCATTGTTGTATTAGTTGAACTTACTGTTGAAGTAGTTCCGTTAACTGTTAAGTTTCCACTTAGTGTTAAGTCTCCAAACGTTACATCACTTGAAGTTGCAACTGCCTGTCCAATAGAAACTGCTGTTCCTGAGACCGAGACACCTGTTCCTGCAGTAAGTGTTGTAATAGCTGCACTACCGTCAAAATTAACACCGTTAATTGCTCTAGGTGTTGTTAAAGTAGCTGCAGAACCAGTTGTATTTTGGTTAAGTGTCGCGACTGTAAAGTCTACTGTTCCATCACCATCTTGGTATGCAACTGTAATTCCACTTTCTGTGTTAGAAGTGAACATTGCACCGACTGTATCTTGTACAACTTCGGATAGATCAATGTTTGCAGTACCGTCAAAACCAACACCGTGAATAGTTCTAGATGTTGCAAGTGCAGTTGCTGTTGCAGCGTTACCTGAAGTGTTTTGGTTAAGTGTACCGACTGTGAAGTCTAGTGTGTTGTCTGCATCGACATAAGTTACTGTAATTCCTGATTCAGTATTACCTGTAACCATTGCTCCGACTGTATCTGAAACAACCTCTGAAAGGTCAATATCTGCAGTACCATCAAAAGAAACACCATGAATCGTTCTTGCAGTTGCAAGAGCAGTTGCTGTTCCAGCAAGTCCTGTAGTTGATTGATTACCTGCTGAGTTTACGCCGGGCAGATTAATTGCAGCCGTACCATCGAATGATACTCCACCAATTGTTCTTGCAGTTGCAAGTGCAGTTGCTGTAGCAGCGAGACCTGTTGTATCTTGGTTAAGTGTTGCAATTGTAAAGTCTAGTGTGTTATCAGCATCGACATATGCAACTGTAATACCTGATTCGGTGTTACTTGTTACCATTGCCCCGACTGTGTCGGCAACTGCTTCTTGGAATACTGTACCAGTATCAAGAGTAAGAGTAACATCACCTGTAACACCACCACCTGAAAGTCCTGAACCAGCGGTTACTGCAGTAATATCACCGACTTGTGAAGCAAGTGTAAGTGTTCCAGCAGCGTCATCGTAAGTTGATGTAATTCCTGTTCCACCAACGATCAATGAACTGACTCTGTCGTCAACTCTCTCGTCTGTGAAGTAAAGGTTTGTGTTCTCTGTAATCGCACTAGTGTTTAGTGTAACGTTTGAAGTACCGTCAAAAGAAACACCTGAAATTGTTCTAGATGTTGCAAGTTTAGTAGCGTTAGCAGCTAGACCTGTTGTATCTTGGTTTAGTGTTGCAACTGTAAAGTCTAATGTGTTGTCTGCATCGTCATATGTAACTCCGATACCACTTTCTGTATTAGAAGTGACCATTGCCCCGACTGTGTCGGCAACTGCTTCAGAAAATACTGAACCAGTATCAAGATTAACAGTTACAGCTCCTGCTGTACCACCACCTGATAGACCTGAACCAGCAACTACGGAAGTGATATCACCTAATGTAGTTGAATAGTTGTAAGCTTCAATTTTGTCTTGAATAGCTGCAGAGGACATTACTGTCGTATCATTATCTGTAAATGATTCTGAACTTATTATTAATGCTGAACCGTCTAGTTCTGCAAGGGTTAATCCTGAAACTGCAAGGGATACTGTTCCCGAAGTTCCACCACCCGATAAACCTGTACCAGCTGTAACACCTGTGATGTCTCCGACTTGACCATCGATAGTCAAAGTTCCTGCAGAGTCATTGTAGGTTGTTGTAATACCAGTACCACCAACGATTAATGAATTGACCTGATCGTCAATACCTTCGTTGACTGCTGATGCCATCGCAGCTGCAGTTATGTTACCTGAAGAATCGATTACTTCAGTAGTTCCTACTGTAAGACCATTCTTGATTATGAAATTCTTTTCGCCTGCCATTAGATGGTGCCTCCGTCAATTCCTACGTTAGCCAGCGTCTTTGCTGTACTACTATCTGCAAGAAGAGTTTGTACTTTTGAGTCTGCATAATAAAGGTTACTTGAACCTTCGGATATGTCGTCTGAGTCTATTGTTGATAGTGCAGCTGCGACTACCTTTCCAGCACTACTTATAACTTCAGTAGAACCTACCGAAAGACCGTATTCTATAACAAATTTGTTTTGAGTTGCCATTGTTTATTCCTATCATGAATGGTATTTAAAAATCTATGTAATTATTTAGGAGTTGTCTCCTGTCTCAAACCCGACTTTTCAAATAAAGTCAAGTTTTTTTTTTAAATATCTACTAGAATCTTCTTGAATTTGAAAACTGTGGAGTTTGTGCTCGCAGGAGTCACCCTAATTCTTAATGTATTTATGTTTATGTCCACCCCAAAGGATGCCAGTTCTGTAGTAGATGTTAAGACCGTGCCGTACTGTGACACTGAACCTACCGTTCCATTATGTACTATTGATAATTCTGTGAACTCGTATTTCCCTGACGTTGCGTCTGAGATAGAGACTTCATACTTCGCACTTCTATAAGTGCCGATAGCAAAAGAATCCATACTTGTTGCGGATGTTGATGTTGTGGTTAAAGTTCCACCGTCTAATCCTGCAGCCGAGACAAATGATAATGAGCCTGACCCATTGGTCGTTAATACTTGACCACTAGTTCCATCACTAGATGGATATGATAAACTTGCAGCTGTTAAGGTTGTTGCAGTTAAGTCACCGACTCGTAAATCTGCATATGCAAAACCACTTCCAGCAACGTTAGTAGTTGTGGTTGGTTCTACTTCTAGACCATCAAACAACTTCCATGTTGAGTCTGAAGCATCTCTGAATAAACCTGTGTACTCGGATGCACCACCCTCACCACTTAGTCCATCATTATAGTTTCCGTATATACCTATGTCTAGTGTATCGGTTGAAGTGTTGCCACTTGCCAATTCAAACATAGAATCCGATATAGAAACTGTGGTTGAATCTATGGTAATAGATGTTCCATTAACAGTAAGGTTGCCAGTAATGACTGTATTGCCATCTACTTGCAAGTCTCCACTTGTCTGAAGACCGAAGTCTGTTAAGAATTTAGTTTGAGTTCCCATAGTTCTATTTATACCGTTTAGTCTCTCACTTATTTAGTGCAAAAAAAAGGGGAAACCCGAAAGTTTCCCCTTTATCATGATTTAAAAGTTGTTACGCTTCCACTAATGTTCTATCGAATTTAATAACTGTCGATGATGTAGAAGATGGCGTTACCAATAAACGTACATTTGCACCCACGATATCTGCATCAAATGTTGCAAGACTCTTGGATTTCAATGTACCATAAGCTGTAAGTATGACGTTAGTCCCTTCATGCACTAAAACTATCTCAGTAGAGTGATAATCACTCCCCTCAGACATTGCAACAATATACCTTGCAACTCTATACGATGCTTTCGCAAATGTATCTAGTGCAAACTCTGAAGTTGCCGTTTTAGTAATATTACCTACTTTCTTATGCTTAGTGTTAACACTTTTACTAGTTACAATGAGGTCATTATCGACATCGAATGTAATAGCACGAATCAACTCAGCGATTTTAAAACTATTTGTTTTAGCCATTGTTTGATTCTCCTTATGTTAATCTAATTTGAAAGGTTTTAATTGTAGTATTTGTATTAACTGGTGTTACCAATAATCGCATGTTCCCACCGCTTATATCCGAAGAGAAAGCCATGAGAGACGAAGCAGATATTGCATCACCATATTGTACAAAGTACGCATTAGAACCATTGTTTATTAATAAAACCTCAGCTGCATGAACTCCTAATGATGCATGGCTAGCCATGATCACGTATTTGATTGCTTTATTAGCAACCCCATTGGAACTCAATACTTGGTTAGCTGTAGTTGCAGTCAAAACCGATGTGGTATAAAAACCTTGCACCAAATTTGAAACTGCAGTCTGAGCGACCACCTGAAGTATATCTCCCGAAACAGCATTTGCCTGAAGTGTGATAACTGTTGCACTAGTAGTGACGTAATCGTCTCCACTTACTAGTTTAACACCGTTCAAATAAACTCCTTCTAGACCAACAGTGTAACTTAGAGTTGCACTGTTGTCATCACTACCTGAAAATACAGTCTGAGTTGAACTCGCGACTGAATAGATAAATGTAGTTAATGAAGAACTAGCTGCATTCACGAAGCCTAAGGCTCCTGAACCGTTAGTTCCTAAAAGTTGTCCGTTTGTACCATCACTTGTAGGAAATGTTATTGCACCGTTTACAGTTAAGGTGGCAGGGTTAGACCCTACCTCGACTATGGCAGCGGAACCATCATTCTTTTCAGTATATAATCTACCGTGGTAGGTATTTACTGCCAATTCACCAAGTGATAAATCACTTACTGACGGGGCTGCATTTTGTACCGCAGACCTTTTGAATTGTATGACTGTAGCCATGAGTTACTCCTTAAATGTAGTTATTATTGATTAAAACGTACCGCCGTCTAGGGCTGTTACTGTTACTGCACCTGAACTAACTGTGAAGTTAGTAGATGAGAAACTAGCAATACCTTTAACAGAAGCCGTAGAATCTTTAATAGACACTGCACCTGAAGAAACATCGAAGATTGCTGTAGCAAAAGAAGCAATACCTTTGTTAGTTACAGTTGCATCTTCAGCGGAGATAGTAATACTACCAGCACCGTTAGTTACATCCATACCTTCACCAGCAGTAATAGTTCCCATTGCCATGTCGCCATTAGCAGTGTGACCCATCATGATCTGACCATTAGTTGGTGCAGAACCGTCTACTGAGGTTATTGAACCACTTAATGCAAGACCTGAAGCCTCAAGTCCACCGAATACTGCATCCATTGCTGTTCCTGAGAACACGGAAGAAGTATCAGTAGCTGCTTTAAGAGCAATAAACTTCTGATTGTTTTCATCCATACCGAAGAAACCGAGTTTAGCAGCTCCATCGTTATATTTGAATTTAATACCACGATCTAAATTGTCGTCTGAAGAATCAGAACCAATTTCGAATACTGGGTCAGCAATAGAAACAGTTGTACTGTTTACTGTTGTTGTTGTACCGTTAACACTTAAGTTACCTGTAACTGTTAAGTTACCTGAAGTTGTTAGTGTTGCAGTTGTGATATCATCTGTTACTAAATTACCTGAAACTGTTAAGTTTCCTGAAACTGTAGGGTTAGCTACTAGACCAACTGTAATAGTTTGTCCTGATACTGCTGTATCAATTTCGTTTGATGTACCTGAAACAGTTAGAGACTGAGCGTCCATGTTAACTGTACCTGTACCACTGTCACCAGCGATGTTTAGATCATCATCAACATCAATTGCAGAAACGTAATCGAATACTGCTTTTGTTGTTGGGAATGTAACATCTGAAGTAGAGTTTGAAGCTACTGTTTCTGTTGCATTAATAACTGCAGCTGCATCCAATGATGCGAAAACTACTGCTGATGCACCAAGTTTGTCTGCTGTTACAGAATCATTTGCAAGATGGGCTGCATCGATAGAGCCGTTTGCATAATGTTCTGAATTTATTGAATCGTCTGCGATGTTAGTTCCGTCTACAACGTCTGAACCAAGTGTTACAACACCTGTATCAGCCATAGTAAGGTCACCTGACATTACATTGTCAATCCATCTTGATGTTCCTACATCATATAATAACATAGAACCATCAGCTGCTGATGTGATATTTACATCACTACCACCGGCTAGGGTTGAAGTTGTTGATACGAATGAAAGAGCTCCTGAACCATTAGTTCCAATAACTTGGTTTGCACTACCGTCTGCTGTTGGTAATGTCCATGTTACTGAAGCACCCAAAGCATTTGGAGATTTCAATGCAACGAAATTACTTCCGTTGTCTGAATCTTCCATTAACTTAAGAGATGCACCTGCTGTTGCTCCATTACCAACTTTAAAGTCGGCTGGAGTAGGAGATGAGCCACCAACGATATCTGTATAGTACTTACCACCAACCACATGAATTTCAGGGGTTGAGTTGTCAGAACCTACGGACTCGATGAATAACTTTGCACTTGCACCCGAACCAGACCTGTCTTGTACGTATGCTAATTCACCTTCCGCTAAGTTTCCTGTAGTGGGAGCTGAAGCACCTGTACTTCTTTTGATTTGAATTACTGTTGCCATTTTATTTTCCTATAAAAAATTAATTTTAATTTGATTATTTAAATTTGCCCGTCACTATCGGGGCGTGAATACATTATATATAATTTCTCTATCCACTCACATTGTGGGTCGAACTCTCACTGGTTGAGTCCCTTGATATTTGATACACTTATTTAGTGTTTTAGAATGTTCCACCGTCTAAAGTATTAGATGAAGACCACTTGTCTGTTGATGCATCATACTGTAGAAGTCCGTCATCGGATTCTGTTGTATTGACATCTGATAATTCTGATAAAGTATTACTTGATAAGTTTGCAGTCGCAGCTCCGATCACAACTTGTTTTGCACGGACATTGCTGTTAATACCAACTCTACCACCAATCGTGGCAACTCTACTTAATGTTCCTTTTATTCCACTCATAATTACCTCGTTACGCCTGGTGTTACAATTGCTTGACCTTCTACTACTCTAGTAGTTAACCCTCCACCCGAAGTGACATTTAGATCATAAACATATCTTCCATGTCCTAATGCAGCGGTTACACTATCAGTTAATGTCATTGTTACCGCTCCTGTCGCAGCGACAATACTGGTAACAAATGTTGCAGACACAGTCGAAGAACTGTAAGTTTTTCTGATCTGTCCAGCTGCAGTATACCCTGTCATGTTCAATGCTTCTCCCACGGAATCAGCTACGTCAACTGTAATAGTAAAATCAGTCCCTTGGTCGATGAATATGTTTGCAAGTATGGCCATAGTACTATTTAGTTACCTTTAATGTTGAAACTGAGCGGTTGGAACAGATTGATGCATTTTTTCTAGTGTTCCACCATCGTTTACGTATGCTTGTTCTACTTTCTTTATAACTCCACCTTGGTTAACATACACCCCTTTAACCTTTGCAAGTGGCCCGATTGTTCTAGTACTAATGATCGGTTGTTGATGAACACTTGGTTGTTGATGAATATAAGGTGTGTTATACGACACTTGAGTAATAGTTGGTGTTCGACCCTGTCTAATGTAAGTACTAGGTTGTTGATTTATATACGTAAACGGTGTTTGACCCTGTGTTGCATATGTAGTCGGTTGATTACCTTGTCTTGCATAAGTGCCAGGCTGTTGGTTTATGTAAGTAGTAGGTTGTCTTCCCTGTGTTGCATATGTAGTAGGTTGTTGATGTGTATAAATCAACGGAGTTCGACCTTGTCTAATGTAAGTTGCTGGCTGTCTATTAGAATACGTAAACGGAGTCTGACCCTGTCTAATGTAAGTACTAGGTGATCTTTCTTGATACGTGAACGGTGTTTGACCCTGTCTTGCATACGTTGTTATCGAAGGTGTTCTATGTTGATACGTAGATGGTTGTTGACCTTGTCTAATGTAAGTACTAGGTTGTTGGTTTATGTAAGTAGCAGGTTGTTGACCTTGGGCAGAATAAGTAGTCGGTTGATCACCCTGCCTAGAATATGTACTAGGTTGTTGGTTTATATACGTAAACGGTGTCTGACCTTGTCTAATGTATGTACTAGGTTGCTGGTTTATGTAAGTAAACGGTGTTTGACCTTGCCTAATGTACGTACTAGGACTCCTATGTTGATAGGTAAACGGAGTCTGACCTTGTCTAATGTAAGTTCCAGGCTGTCTTGCCTGATACGTAAACGGTGTTTGACCTTGACGAGCATAAGTATATGGTTGTTGAACTATTATTGGTTGTTGGCCGATTGCCATTATAGAGGCCCTCCACCTGAATTATTAACTGCACGGATAAACATCGTACTACCATGTGAATAAGATGTAGTTATTGTGTCATATCCTACACGACTATACTCAAGAGTGAATACTATACTGGACATCGTTAGCTGTGCTTCAGTTCCACTGCTCGACGCCCTCACATACCATTCCATAGTTCTTGTTGTACCAGTAGTTCCATCCCATACGGTATAATATGTATTTTTGGCCAAACCGCCACCGTTAGAGTCTGATGGTTGCCATCGAACACCGCCATCCATAAATCCACCCATCGTGCCACCATTCCATTTAACTTTAACTGTCCAAGCACTTGAAAACGGACTGTAGTAACTTATTGTATCAGCATATACGGAACCTATATACCCGCCATGAACACCATACCATTGTGCTGCAACATTACTTCCATTCCACGAAAATTTCATCTGAGAGGTCACATAATGAGTCCGATTAGCACTGCTCGAGTCGCTTAAGGAGGTTACCCAATCTCTGTTAGTGGTGTTATATGCTGTTGAAGTTACTATGGTAGCATTTGAATCACCTGGCCCCCAATCTGTATTCGAGGCTCCTGAGTCATCACCATCTACTCCATCATAAGCATATGGTGTTCGACTTGAGACAGCTGCCGTTCCATTAGCAATGTACGGATACGGTTGCTGTGCAGATGCTATATAAGGTGTCTGACTCGTTGCAGTATAAGGATACGGTTGCTGAGCATTAGCAATACTTGGAGTCTGTGCATTTGCAGTATAAGGGTATGGTTGTTGTCCATTAGCAGTATAAGCGGCCTGTGCATTTGCAGTGTACGGATACGGTTGTTGAGCATTTGCCTGATAAGTTGTTTGTGCAGATGCTATATACGGATAAGTAGTTGGTTGGTTAGCAATGTACGGATACGGAGTCTGACTATTAGCAGTATAAGTAGCTTGTGCATTTGCAGTGTACGGATACGGAGTTTGTCTATTTGCAATACTAGGAGTCTGTGTATCAGTATTAGCAATGTATGGGTACGGTTGTTGTGCATTAGCAATATAAGGTTGCTGATTATTTGCAGTATATGGGTACGATTGTTGTGCATTTGCAATGTAAGGAGTCTGACTAACTGCAGTATAAGGG
>Ga0075444_10002337_pt1 | contig 11465 bp, 6 predicted proteins | sample CoawatmetaG01DNA_FD_76836 | JGI IMG/M metagenome (GOLD analysis project Ga0075444, IMG submission 76836) | Marine microbial communities from the West Antarctic Peninsula - Coastal water metaG017-DNA | ecosystem: Environmental > Aquatic > Marine > Coastal | place: Atlantic Ocean: West Antarctic... | reverse complement strand
GACTAACTACACCTGGTATTAATTTATATAATTTACCAGAAAACTACTATTTAATTAATAAAATAAATTACTATCCTAACGCAATATTTTCTTCAACTACTACGGCGGGTGGAGTAAACACGTTAACAGATGCTAATGCAACATTTGTAGCAACTGGTACTGTACTGCCAGGGCAGTTTGTAACTAACACTACTTTAACTAGCGTGTCTTCTGGATTTGGAGCTTATGTAGTTAGTGTAGATTCAGAGACTCAATTAACGTTATCTAACAATCCATTTGGTAGCGCTGCTACTGTTGGTAATTCTTACACAATTGTAAGTACAACTGGTATTAAAGAAATCGAAAGAGTTTCTCAAAATAAAATATTCTATTTAAATTCATCTCCTTTAACATCTCCAAACATAACTTATCCAGCCTATGTTTTAGGTGGGGGTAATAGTGTATCAACTGGTAATACCATTACAGTATATCCAGATACAATAATTGGATCAGGAAAGGTTTTATCACAATACATAAGGTATCCTTTGGATCCTAATTGGACTTATAGTTCTTTAGCGGGCGGAGAGCCAGTATTTGATGAGGGAGCGGCAGATTATCAGGATTTTGAATTACCTGATTCTGATGAGCCTAACTTAGTAAATAAGATATTACAATATGCTGGTGTATCTATTAGAGAGAATGATATTGCTGTTTTTGGTAATATGCAAGAACAAGAAGATAACCAACAACAATCATAAGCTATGTCATATATAACAGATTATCAATATTATGAAAACGAAGGGACAAACCCTACGAATTCAAACTGGGGTTCCTATCAATTTGTATCGCTAGACGATATAGTAACTAACTTTATGCTAATGTATGTTGGCAATGACAAGCTAATTAATAACGTAGAAAAATATAATATTTTATTTCACGCAAAACGAGGTATTCAAGAATTGAATTACGATGCAATGAAAGAGATTAAGATATTAGAACTTAGTGTTTGTGATCAGCTAAGGTATGTATTGCCTCCTGATTACGTTAACTGGGTAAGGGTTTCTATATATCAAAATGGTGTATTAATGCCATTGACTGAAAACATACAAACAAATTGGAGTAGTTCTTATTTACAAGATAATGATTGTAAAATACTATTCGATGAGTTTGGAAACATATTAAAACCAGAAAACTCTACTATAGATATGGATAGAATTTCTGGAAGTAAAAAAAGTCTTTACTTAAACTCAAATAGCAGTCAGGATGGTAATATGGGTTACAATGTAGATGGTGCTTGGTTCTTTGATTATAGCGTGGGTCAACGTTATGGGCTTAATACAGAGACTGCAAATTCTAATCCTACCTTTAAAATAAACAAAGCTTCTGGAGTAATTAACTTTAGTTCTGGAGTTTCAGATAAACTAGTTATTTTAGAGTATGTTTCAGATGGTATGGAAAATGGTGTAGACTCAGAGATTAATTTAAATAAATTGTTTGAAGATTTTATCTACGCCTATATTAAATATGCTATATTAACCAGTAAATACGGCGTTCAAGAATACATAATCAATAGAGCTAAGAAAGAAAAAACAGCTTTATTGAGAAACGCAAAAATAAGATTAAGTAACATACATCCAGGAAGATTGTTAATGAATCTTAGGGGTCAAGATAAATGGTTAAAATAATATGCCACAGTTTACAAGAAATTTTATAAAAGGAAGGATGAATAAAAGCGTTGATGAACGATTAGTTCCTCAGGGTGAATATATTGATGCTTTAAACTGTAGACTTGGATCTACAGAAAATACTGAAATAGGTGCTGTAGAAAATTCTTTAGGTAATACTAGGTTAACAACCTTAACTTACGAAAGTCAGCCTTTAAGTTCTCAGGCAAAGTGTATTGGAGCTTACGAAGATGGTGGAGAAGAAACTATGTACTGGTTTATAAATGATCCAGCAAACACTAACTCAAGCACGGGTAAGGTTGATATGATAGTATCATACAATACTAAGTTGGATTTAATATTTTATCACGTTATATCTACTAGTGTTTTAAATTTTGATGATACCTATTTAGTTACAGGAGTTAATCTTATAGATGGATTATTGTTCTTTACAGATAATCTAAACCCTCCTAGAAAAATAAATATAAACAGAACTTATCAGTACCCAATAAGCGATGTTGATCAGGTGACTGAACAAGACATAGGTGTTATTGTAGCTCCGCCTTTATTTGCGCCTACACTTACGCCAGTCCAACAAGGTGGTGGAGAAAATTATATGACAGATATAATGATTTCTTTTGCTTACAGATACAAGTATGAGGATAATGAGTATTCTGCTATTTCTCCTTTTTCGCCAATATCTTTTTCACCAGGACCATTTCAATTAGACTTTTCTACTTATGACAATATAGGTATGGAAAATGTATACAATAGTGTTATTGTAAAATTTAACACAGGCGGAAGAAACGTAAAGGGAGTGGATTTATTATTCAAGTCAACAAACTTTGCAGCGATAAATGTTATTGAAAGATTTAATAAATTAGATCAAGGCTGGTTAGATAATATTGAACAAACATTTCAGTTTACAAATCAAAAAATATATACTGTTTTACCAGAAGCTCAGCTTTTAAGACTTTTTGATAATGTGCCTAGAATTGCACAATCTCAAACGCTTATGGGTAATAGGCTTATGTATGGTAATTATATTGATGGATATAATATTACAAATGAAGACGGTCAAGATGTTTATTTGGATTATACTTTAGACTTAATATCAGAAGACTTAGATGCTGGGGAAGCACCTTCAGTAAATACTTCTTTTAATTACACTATAAATGGTTCGGTTTCAGTTATTAACGGAACGGCTACTTATGATACAACTGGATTTGATTTAAAAAGTGGTTCTCAGATAGGTATTTCTTTTAACTTAGGTCACTCTCAATTTTCTGGAGCTGCTGAATATGTAGACGGAACGGAGCCTTTAAATGAATATGAATCTACATTTTTATTTAATATTCAAGAAGATTTTTCTAATGCTTATGACTTAGTTAACTCTCCGTCATTTATAGCTGCAATATCTGAGTTTGTTGCGCCTTCTAATTCTACGTGTTTTTCTCAACTATGTTCTACTGGATGTGTTAACGGTACGTCAGTTACAGATTTAATTAACTGTGGTGTTGTTGCTAAATCAAGCTGGTATAAAGTAGGTTTTGGATTATCAGGAACGAATCAAGGTATAGTTATTGGATCTACGCCTGGTAGCAATAGTTTTTCTTTAACTGTTCCAGCAATAAAATATGAGAAGTATGATACAACTGTAACTCCTAACCTTGGCTTGGGAATATTTGCTTATGAATATTTTACAGTAAGACAATCAGAACTTCTTTATAGTTTAGATTCATCAAAAAGTAGCCTACATAGTGACAGAGATTATGAGGTTGGTATTGTTTATGAGGATGATTATGGTAGAGCAAGTACTGCTTTAGTAGATACAAACAATACGGTTTACGTTCCTTGTGAGAATTCAATTACAAAAAATACAATAAAAGTTACACTAAATAGCTACCCTCCTTACTGGGCTACTAAGTATAAATTTGTTTTAAAACCATCTAAAGATGAATATAGAACAGTTTATTCAAACATATTTTTTCAAGAAGAAGAAACTGGTAATGTGTGGTTTAAATTAGAAGGAGATAATAAATCTAAAATTGTTTTAGATGAAAACTTAAAAGTTAAAACTGATACAAATGGACCAGTATTAAGGTGTGTTGAAACAAAAGTTTTAGATTATGGTAGTCAAGTAGAAAACTGGCTTTGTCAAAGGGCAAGTGATGGTACTTTAATAGATGAAACTTGTTCTCAACCAACAGGAGTTTATATGCAGCTTAGACCAAGTAATTTTTCAGCTGGTGTTGCAAAAGATGCATTAATAAATACTGGTGAAGATGGATGTAAAGGAACTTATTGCCCTGTAAAGTATGATGTATCAATACCTAATCCTGATACAACTGGACCAACTGATTTATTTATACCATACACTATACCAGCAGGAAGTCTTGTTACAATAAAACTTGAAGCTAATAGATTTAAAAGAGGTTCTAAGTGTGGAGGAAGACGATATCTTTTTGACAAAACTTTTACAGCTAGTCAAGATTATGATAGTATGTATGCTTTTGTAGAGGGTGATAATATAGATTTAACAGCTGGAATTAGTTCAGGAAGTGACGACACTATAAATGCTGTAAACCAACCTAGTACATTGTATCCTTTTTACACATCATTAGCTAGTGGAGGTCAGTCTTATGTTACTTTTCAAACAGATGCTTCAAACGGAAAAATGTATCTTGTTTTTCAAAATGGAACTCCTAATTGTGGATCGCCAAACAAGAGAAATTCTTATGGTAATGTAGAGGTTATAGCTCAAAGAGCAACCACATTAATAGTTTTTGAAACTGAAGCAAAAGATGCTAATACAGAGATGTATTTTGAAAATGAGCAAGTTTTTGACATTACTGGAGGGTATCATCAATCAGGAACAGATGTTACTGATCAAGATCAGACAGTAAGTTTGCCTGCTGTGATTAATTTAACTTTCTCTAATTGTTTTACTTTTGGAAATGGAGTAGAATCCAATAGAGTTTTAGATGCTTTAACTACCCCTAGTTTTACTATAGGCGAAAAAGTAACTGCGGTTTCTCAAGAAGAATACAAAGAAGCTCATCGTTTTAGCGATATAACATACAGTGGTAATTTTAATAAAGAGTCTAATGTAAATAAGTTAAATGAGTTTAATTTAGCTCTTGGTAACTACAAGTCTTTAGAAAGTTCTTATGGTCCAATTAGAAAATTACACGCAAGACAGACAGACATACTTACTTTACAGGAAGACAAAATATCTTATGTATTAGTAGAAAAGAATTTACTTTCTGATGCGTCTGCTGGAGGGGCTATAGCCTCAATACCAGAAGTATTAGGTACTCAGTTAGCTAGAATCGAAGAGTTTGGTATAAGTAATAATCCTGAAAGTTTTGCTTCTTATGGTTATGATGTATATTTTACTGACGCTAAAAGAAGTTCGGTTATAAATATTAGAGGTGGTATTAGTGCAAAGTCAGACAAACTACAAGTTATATCTTCATTAGGTATGCGTAGTTGGTTTAGAGATTTATTCACCACTGGATTTGATACTCAGAAATTAGGAGGATATGATCCTTATATGAATGAGTTTGTTTTAAGTAGCAACACAGAATTAGTGCCAGTACTTCCAACAAATAGAGATTGTGGGTATGAGGTTAGGCAATCAAATTCTAGTGAGGCTTCATCTTTTAATATAGATTGCACATCTCTTATAGGTGATGTAGCTTGTGTATATAATTTTGATTCAGGCTCTGCTGTTTTGGTGGTTAACTATAATGGTGTTGATGTTATTAATCAAACAATAAACGGAACAGGAACTGTAACTTGGAATAAAGGACAATCCTTTCCAACAACTGCTCAGGTAACTATTACCCCTACAGCCGCAACATATTCATTATCATTAGGTTGTCCTCAAACAGAAAATTTAACGGTAAAACGTATTGTTATAAATGCTTCTGGAGATGCTAGCCTAACGTCTAGTATTAGATATAGATGGGCTGATGGAACAACTATAAGTCCTTATCAAAGTGACAACATTATCTTAGAAGAGGATGGTGTTTCGTTATTTGCTTCACAAACAGGTCCTGCTTCTTTTGGAACAATACCAGTGAGTGGTGCAACTGTAACGATGCAAAACCTACAATCTGTTGGAGAGACTTTTGCTTTTGATCCTTTAGCCGATAAACTAAAGTATTTGGTTTCTAATACCAATTATAATGAGGCTGATATAAGTACATTAATACCACTATTAAGTACTTCCACACCTATTGTAAGCGTTGGCGGTAACACCTATCAATCAAGCTTTACTTATACTAACGCAGCGAATGATGATTACTTGTATTTGGTTTGGGACTATAGAGTTGCAACTCCAATAGAACTATGTTATGATGCTACTAGCGCCTCTGAATCTTGTTGTAGTTGCGGAACAGACGCTCCAGCTTGTCCAGATAGAACTTTAGTTTTTCAGGTATGTAATAGTAATGCTGCTAAAGATGATAACTTTGATGTATATTTAAATAACAATTATATAGGTGCTTTAGACTTAAACTCAAACACACAAGCAGGATCTGTATTTATAGCTTCTTCTAATACGAGTGCTGCGGTAACAAGTAGTGACTTTGTTTGTCCTTTAAATCTTATGGTTACATATCATTTCGATCCTAACTTTGTAGTAGGAGGAGTAAATACTTTGGAGCTTAGAAATACACAGTCTAACAATAATGGTAATTACGGGTCAATAGGTTTAAGAAATTATTTAACAACAGGAAATGTTTTAAACAGCCCTTGCGTTGTAGATAACTTGGTGTACTCTGGATCAACAGGGTCTAGTTTTACATTAACATTTAATTACACTGAGTGTTGTCCATAAATAAAAAATAATATGAGTTTAGTAAATAAGTATATTGATTCTGTAAGTTTTTTAACTGCTACTGCGGTTTATGACGATATTAATTTAACCACAAAAGCAACAGACGGTTATTATCAGTTTGGTGGTCAATACAGAAGACAGGTTTCAGGAGCGTTATTAACAGCTACAGTATGTGCTGATTGCTTTGCTTTTGATTCTTTAGATTATGTATCAACATCGGCTCGTGACTTATGCTGTGAGACACAAACATCTGTTCAATACTATTATCCTGCTGGGTCAACTTTTTTAACTACAACAAATATATACACTGATGTAAATCTAAGTAATATTGCTGCTGATGGTTTTTATCAAGAACCTGCTGCAAACCAATACAGACAAATAACAGGAAGTGTTTTAGGCACGGTAACAACTTGTCCTTCTTGCGCAGAACCTTGTGGTACCTCAATTACAATCCCTTCAGGCGCTCAAGGCTACTATAATTTAGATTTTGACGCTGGAGCCACTGCTTCTGACGTAGGAGCAATAGTTATATATTTTAATCCAGCTACTATTCCTGACGGAATTAGAGTTTTATATGATAACGTTTTTTACAACACATTAACAAATAATACTAATGGAAGAATACAGACAACAAGTGGAGTCACAGGTGCTTTCACTATAGTAGGAAACGGAGCAGATACGTGTGTTCCTTCTGCTCCAAACACTACCTCTTATACTTTCTTTGACGGTATTGTTGGCGGGGCTTGGAATAACACAGGCACAACACAAAGTATAACAATAAATACTGGCGATTTTGTTGGTGGTAGTATTAGTCAATATAGCACTTTAGTTATACCTAAAACAACTGCAACACCTAGTGTTGTTAGTTTACAGGTATTAGGACCTTGCTCAGGTACTGGTTGGCTTGTTGAGGTATCTTGTCCAGCAAATCTACCGAGTGTTTTAGCTTCAACAGCGCAATCAACGGACGCTTGTCAATCTACTCAAAATACATCTGTATATTTTGCAAAAAATTATAATGACACAAACACAGTGCCTATTGTTGGAAACTTTGTTTTTACAGATCAAAACGGAGCTACCCCTTTAAATAACACAAGTACTGTACAATATTATATAACAGGAACTATTGCTTTTAGTGTTTTAAATGGAGTTGTTGTTTCATCTGCTACTTGTACTAGTGGAACTTCTCAATTAAGAATTTCTGACTGTCAGACAGGTAACACTTGGACAATGACTAATACATACGGTCACGTCCTCACTGACGTTATACAATACCAGCAAGGGGTACCAGGGCAGGGTGCAGTATATTGTGGTACGGTAACGCAAGTAAATGTATCAGGGACTAATGATGCAACAGTAAATGGAGCGCAGATTTATACCTGTAGTGATCCAACACATTGTTTACAATAATAAATATAAAATAAAAATATATGCCAAATTATACACTAACACATAGTCAAGACGTTCAGGGATGGGCTTCGTTTTACAGTTACTTCCCTGAATATATTATGGGTATGAATCAATACCTGTATACTTTTAAAAATGGAGATTTATATCGACACAACACAAACCCTGTTAGGAATAATTATTACGGGAATCAATATAACTCTACAATTACAAGCGTATTAAATGATCAACCATTACAGAATAAGGTTTTTAAAACCATAGAGTTAGAATCTGATTCTAGCTGGGGTGCAACTTTTTTAACTGACTTACAAGTAGGTAGTATTAATGCGGATTACTTTTCTTTAAAAGAAGGTTCTTATTTTAGTTTTATTAGGTATAACCAAAATCAAGAGAATTTAAATTTAAGATCTACGCAAGGTATAGGGACGTGTGCTAATGTAACTGGAAGTGTTGCCGCACCGCCTTTAGCTATTGAGTTTAATTTCTCAGTTGACTCTATACTCAATATAGGTGCAACCGCATATAAAATTGATGCTGGAATTTTAATTGAGTTAGGTCCTGTAACGGCAATATCTGAAGATAGACGAATTGTTACGATACTAAGCCCTGTTGATGATGCAACTGGGAGTGATAGTATAGTATACTTAAAAGACCCTGTAGCCGAGTCCTATGGTATGTTGGGATATTATTTAGAGTTTACTTTAACAAACACTAGCACTGTAGCAACCGAGTTGTTTGCTGTAAATAGTCAAGTCTTCAAAAGTTATCCATAGATTTTTGTATATTTGCTTTAATGGGATTTACGATAAAAAAATTAAGCCCTACCGATTACGATGAAATTTTAGTAAATTGGTGGAATGATTGGAGATGGCAAGCTCCTCCTAAAGACTTTTTACCTGAAGATGGTAAAGGTGGATATATTATTTACGATGAAGATATTCCTGTTTGTGCAGGCTTTATTTATGTGACTAATTCCAAAGTAGGTTGGTGTGATTGGATTATCTCTAATTTTAATTACAAGGATAAGTTAAAAAGAAAAGAGGCTTTAAAGAAGCTTATATTAACTTTAACTGAAACCTTAAAAATAAGTAAATGCAAGTATGCTTATGCTTTAATTAAATCTGATTCTTTAATAAATATTTATAAGGAAGAGGGTTACTTAGAAGCTGGTCAATACAATAAAGAAATGATAAAAAAATTATAATATGGCAGCAATAACATCAGCGGTTTTATCTATAGGTTCAATGGCTTACAAAGGTTTTTCTGCTATAGATGCAGCAAAATCACAATCTAGAGAAGCTGGTCGGCTTACCGAGCAAGCAGATGAATTAGAGAGAAATGCTTTGGCAGATATAGAACAAAATCGTTTAGAGGCGGTACAAGCTCCTATGCAAATATTTGATACCACTAATGAACTACAAACGTTAGACGGCTCTACTATCTTAGAAACGGCAGCTGAGGGAGATCAAAGAGGTGTTCAAGCTACTGCTGGTAAAATAAAAGGAACTCAAGATGCGGCTAGAACTGAAGCTAGAGACACTATTGCTAAAGTACAATTAGAGTTGGATACTAATGCAGCTAAAGAAGGAAATAGAAAGGGTGAGTTAGCGTCTGAGTACAAAACAGATCAAGCAATTGAGATGTCTTTAGAGGCTGATGCTATGCAAAAAAATGCAGATAGCTTAGAGGCTGCGGGTGTATCTAATTTAGTAGATGCGGGTGTTGGAGCTTTTAGCGCAGTAAATACAGCTTTTGGAAGTAAAGCTGGGGATGCGGCTAAAGACCTTATGGATGCAGACCCTAGTCTTTCTAAAACAGATGCTTTAAAAATGGCAAACGAACAGGGGTTAGAAGGCAAAACAGGTATAGGTAAATTATTAGCTAAAGCAGGGCAGGGTATTTCAAAATTTGCTGGGGTTGCTGCTGGGGCTTTATCTAATTTTACTGGTATTGGAGATGGTAAAGATTTTAGTGAATCTCAATTAGCTGAAATGGCTAAAGGGCTAGGTATTTCGATAGAAGAACTTATTGCTAAACTAAAAAAATAATATGGCGGATAGATTAGATATTGCGAAATTAAAACTAGAGAAAGGTTTATTAAGCGGTAAAGGCGCACCAAGTACAGCAGTAGCAGATGGCTTACAGGGGTTATTTAGTGGTATTGATGCAGATGTTCAAGCCAAAAGAGAAACTCGTCAAGCGTTTAAAGAAGAGAGTGCATCAGATATAAGAGATCTTAGATCTTTAAGAGCAGAGGCGCAAGCAGCAGGAGCAACAGATGACAAAAGTTCTTCGGGACAAAGCATTAAATTGGGTGATATACCAACTAGCACTACATTAGCTAACTGGACACTTACACAATTAGATGGATTTATACAAGATTCTTACAATCAACAAGAAGTTGTAACTTCTGGTTTAGGAGGTTCATTTGCTGTAAGAGATTATGGTATTTTTAAAAACAATCAAAAACAAACGTGGCAAGCCGTAAAAGGAAGAGCTGATTCAGCTGGAAAAGAACTAGAAGAAACTAAGAAAAGAGCGCAAGGCTATACTAAAGATGATGGTGTTTTTGTTCCTCCAGTAGCAGGAGCAGGTGAAGCGGCTTTTCAAAGATACCAAAGCGTTATAGGTGACTTAAATAATACTAGAATAATATCTGGTGAAGATGGTATGGGTATTGTTGAGGTTTATCAAACAGTGTACGACCCAGCTTCAGGTGTTCAGAAGAGGGTATTAGATAAAGATGGTAATCCAATTATAAATAAAAATATTAGTGGAACAAGTGTAATGTCTTTAATGAATGGAGAAAATTCAAGATGGCAAAGAACAGACGTTATTGGTGCTGTTGATAAATCTTTTAGTAAAGAAGTTATCGCTGCTTATGAGGTTTCTATAAACCATCCAGGATATTTGAAGGGTAGCAGTAGAGAAGACAATATTAGACGTAATCCAAGTTTTACTAGGTATCAAGATACTTTTATTGAAAAAACATTACCTAATAACAGAGCTGTTTCTAGCACTTTAACTGACAATTATAGTTCAGAATTTTATCAATTAGACCCTGATCAAACTGCTAGCGGTATGGTTGGTGGTAAAAAAATTGATATGACAGACACAATTACTGTTCAAGTTCTTACAGGATATGATAGTAATGGAAAACCAATATATGATGATAAAAGCGCTCCTAAATACATAGGTTCAAAAGTAGAAGGAGATGGTATTGTTGTTCAAACTACAGACGCACATAAAGCAGCAGCATCGGGTATTGTAAGAGGAGCTGTTGATGGTAAAATAGGAAAAGGAATTAAATCTGGTGTAGCTGTAGCTCAGTTTGATCCTTATAGAAAATCAGTAACAGATAAGAATGATAAATTAGATTCTGGAGTTGATTTATTTAAACAAGTGCAATTACTTCACGGAGGAACAAATGCAGAGGTTAAGGCGGCTACTGAGACTTTAATGGTTAAAAGTGGGTTTACATTCAGCGATACAACTGTAAGCAAAAAAGATGGTGATCGAGAAGATGAAGAAGGAGTTATAATGAGTCAAACTTATCAGGTAGATAAAGG
>Ga0075444_10002331_pt1 | contig 11469 bp, 10 predicted proteins | sample CoawatmetaG01DNA_FD_76836 | JGI IMG/M metagenome (GOLD analysis project Ga0075444, IMG submission 76836) | Marine microbial communities from the West Antarctic Peninsula - Coastal water metaG017-DNA | ecosystem: Environmental > Aquatic > Marine > Coastal | place: Atlantic Ocean: West Antarctic... | reverse complement strand
AAAGTTGAAAAAAAAATAAAAAAATCATTTGGTAATGCATCTAACCCTCTTCTAGTTTCTGTAAGATCAGGTGCGAGAGTTTCTATGCCAGGTATGATGGATACAGTTTTAAACTTAGGACTAAATGACAAGACCGTTATTGGCTTGGCAAAAAAAACAAACAACGAAGCATTTGCTTACGATAGCTACCGTAGATTTATTCAGATGTATAGTAACGTTGTGCTTGGTGTGAATCATCACAATTTTGAAGACTTAATTGAAAATTATAAATTAACCAAAGGAGTTCTTTTAGATACAGAACTTACAGCCGAAGACTGGAAATCTTTAATTGGATCTTTCCGCGAACAAATTATTAAAGAAACCGGAAAAGATTTTCCTCAAGATGTTCATCAACAATTATGGGGCGCTATTGGAGCAGTGTTTCAATCATGGAAAAATCATAGAGCCAACGTATATAGAAAATTAAATAATATTCCGGAAGAGTGGGGAACTGCAGTTAATGTTCAATCTATGGTATTTGGAAATATGGGAGGTGACTGCGCTACCGGTGTTGCTTTTACTCGAAATCCTTCTACGGGAGAAAATAGTTTTTATGGTGAGTATTTAATTAATGCGCAAGGAGAAGATGTAGTAGCAGGAATTAGAACTCCACAAAATATTACCAAGAAAGCAAGATTAGAAGCAGGATCGAAAGAACTTTCTATGCAAGAATCTATGCCAAAAGCATTCAATGAACTAGTTACCATTTATAAAAAATTAGAAAAACACTACCGAGATATGCAAGACATAGAATTTACAGTGGAAAATAAAAAATTATGGATGTTACAGACTAGGTCTGGGAAAAGAACAGCGAAAGCTAGTATTAAAATTGCGGTGGACATGGTTAAAGAAAAATTAATCAATAAAGATGAGGCTGTCTTGAGAATTGATCCAAAAATTCTTGATACTTTATTGCATCCAACTTTAGATCCTAACGCAACTAAGAATATTGTTGCAAAAGGATTACCTGCATCACCTGGTGCTGCCACAGGAAAAGTAACTTTTACAGCAGATGATGCTGAACAATTAAAAGCACAAGGGCAAAAATCAATTTTAGTTAGATTAGAAACTTCACCGGAAGATATCCATGGAATGCATGCTGCAGAAGGAATTTTAACTTGCAGAGGTGGAATGACCAGTCATGCCGCGGTAGTTGCGAGAGGAATGGGAAGACCTTGCGTTTCAGGGGCTGCAAGAATCCAAATTGATTATGAAAGCAAACTTTTTAAAGTTGGCTCTCACCAAGTAAAAGAAGGAGACATTGTAACGCTTGATGGCTCTACAGGAGAAGTTATGCTTGGAGAAGTAAACACTATTAAGCCTGATATTTCTGGGGATTTTTCCACCCTTATGGCATGGGCAGACAAAGTTAGATCTCTTAAAATTAGAACTAATGCAGAAACTCCCTTGGATACTAAGGTAGCAAGAGATTTTGGAGCAGAAGGTATTGGTCTTTGCAGAACAGAACATATGTTCTTTGATGATGAAAGAATTTTATATGTAAGACAGATGATTTTGTCCAAAAACGTAGAAGATCGAAATGAAGCCTTAAAAAAGATTCTGCCGTTCCAGAAAAAAGATTTTATAGAGATATTTAAAACAATGAGTGGACTACCTGTGACAGTTCGTTTGTTAGACCCACCTTTACATGAATTTTTACCTAAAAGTGAAAAAGAAATTTCTGGAGTAGCTAGCAGTTTAAATATCACTGAGCGTGAAATCAAAAATAGAATAAATGATTTGCATGAAGAAAACCCTATGTTGGGACATCGTGGTTGTAGATTGGCGATTTCATATCCAGAAATTTATGAGATGCAGTGTGAGGCTATTTTCGAAGCTTTAGTAGAGTGTCAGAAAGCAAAAGTAAAAGCAATCATTCCTGAAATCATGATCCCTTTAATTTGCACTGCCAAAGAGTTAGAAATTTTAAGAGCTCTAGTAAATAAAGTTGCTAAAGCTGTGGAAAAAAAACATTCCATTAAATTAAGTTACTTAGTTGGCACGATGATCGAATTACCAAGAGCAGCTTTAAATGCATTTGAAATTTCTAAGCAAGCAGATTTTTTTAGTTTTGGAACAAATGATTTAACTCAAACTACACTAGGAATTAGTAGAGATGACTCTGGAAAATTTTTAGATGATTATGTAAATAATAATATTTTCAAAATTGATCCATTCATTAGTATTGATGTCGATGGTGTAGGGCAGTTAGTTAAGATTGCTTGTGAGAATGGAAAAAGAAATAATTCTAAAATTAAGCTCGGTATATGTGGAGAACATGGTGGCGACCCGGACTCCATTGATTTTTGTCATAATGCAGGATTGCACTACGTATCTTGTTCCCCTTATAGAGTCCCTATTGCTAGATTGGCAGCAGCCCAAGCAAAAATAAGATCGAAAAGATAAGTTTACTTTTTAATTTCTAAAGAAAAATCAAAATTAGATATTGTGTGGGTCAGAGAGCCCATGGAAATACGGCTTACACCAGTTTTGGCATAGCTAACAATATTTTTTTCATTAATATTTCCAGACGCTTCTGTTTGAATATTTTTAGGAAGCAACTGAATACCTTTTTTGATTTGAGATGGTTGCATATTATCAAAAAGAATTCGGTTTATTTTTAAATGTTTAATCCCTTTTAATTGAGCAAGCGTATCCACCTCTACAGTAATAATTTTTTTAGATTTATTTTTCTTAATTACATTCTGAAGAAGTAATGCAATATTTTTTGTATTTGCTAGATGGTTATCTTTAACAAATATTTCATCACTTAAATTCATTCGATTATTAGTGCCACCCCCTATTAATACAGCATATTTCTGTAGGTTTCTGAGATTAGGAATAGTTTTTCTAGTGCAACAAACTTTGCTTTTATATTTCTTAATTTTTTTAGATACATGATTAGTTTTAGTAGCTATCCCCGTTGTTAAACCCAAAAAATTTAGAGCAGTTCGTTCCGCTGTTAGAATAGAGTTTTTTTTCCCATAGATTTCTAAAATGGATTGATTGTTTTTAATTATATTTCCATCTTTAAATTTTCTTTTGATCCTTAAAGAAGGATCTACAGATAAGAAAACTGCTTTAGCAATTTCTAGCCCACACAAAATACCGCGTTCCTTAGAAATAATCTTTGCATGCACTTTTTCTTTATTAGCAACAGTTAACTGAGTAGTGATATCCTTTGAGGGAACATCTTCTCTCAGAGCATCAGAAATAATTTTATTAAGATTATTCAAGATCAATTAATCTTGTCTTCCAATAGCAACCATTTTTTCAATAGAACCTCGAGCTCGCTCTAAGGTGTTGCTATCAATTAAAATTTCATTTTTTTTATTTTGTAAGCAGTCTAATATATTCGATAATGTAATAGACTTCATGTGAGGACAAAGATTACAAGGTTTAATAAAATTTACATCCGGATTTTCAATTTCAATATTGTCACTCATAGAACATTCTGTAACTAAAAAAACATCCTTAGGTTTTTTGTCTTTAACATAATTGACCATATGAGATGTGGACCCTGCAAAATCAGAGGCAGCAATAACATCTGGAGGACATTCTGGGTGAGCAATAATCATAAGACCCGGATAGTTTTTTCTTAATTCTTTTATCTCTGCTTCGCTAAATTTTTCATGAACTTCACATTTTCCATGCCAGGAAATAATTTCAACATTGGTTTTAGTAGCAACATATTTTGCCAAATATTCATCTGGTAAAAACAAAACTTTATCAACACCAAGAGACTCTACCACCTTAACTGCATTGGCTGATGTACAACAAACATCGGTTTCAGCCTTAACATCAGCAGACGTATTCACATAAGTTACCACGGGAACTCCGGGGTGTTTTTTCTTAAGTTCAATGACATCTTGGCCAGTAATAGATGCTGCTAAAGAACATCCAGCTTTTAAACTGGGAAGGTACACATGTTTATCAGGAGACATGATTTTGGCAGTTTCTGCCATAAAGTGCACACCACACATTATGATATTGTCTTCTTTTACTTTTGAAGCTTCTACAGCTAAAGCCAAAGAATCTCCCACAATATCTGCCACACCATAAAAAATCTGAGGCGTTTGATAGTTGTGAGCTAATATAACTGAATTAGTTTCTTTTTTTAGTTTGTTAATTTCGTAAATATAAGGCGCAAGAAAAGGCCATTCAATATCCGGTATTGAGTCTTTAATCTTATTATAAATAGAAGAAGTTTCATGCTTTACCTCATCTGTAAAAGTAAGTTGTTGTGTGCTCATAAAAAAATAATTAATAGCAGAATAACTATAATTGGTACTGTATTATTGTCACGTTTATATCTATTAATGTTTAAAAATCATTACTTTGCGGTCATGCTGGAATTGGTAGACAGGTACGGTTGAGGGCCGTATGAGCTTTGCTTGTGAGAGTTCAAGTCTCTCTGGCCGCACCAAAGAAGGCTCTTAAATAGGAAGGCTAAAAAGCAGATTTTATTCAATCTATGAAAAAATAGGATAGAACTAATCCATGAACAACAAGCTTTATACAGATCCAACTTATCAACGCTTTAAAAAGTATAAAAAAAAATATTCTTTAGGGAGTAATTTTGACCTAAACCTAAAAGAAAGCAATTCGGAAGTATATTTAAAAGACAAGGTTAATTGGGAGCGAGCTAGAACAGAATTTAAATTGTCTAAAAAACAAATGTTAGAGCTAATAGACAAAGGAGAGGTCTTTCATACTTGGCAAGATAGCATCAACAAAGACATGTCATATAAGGGAACAGTAACTTTTAAAGACAGAGAGCCCAAACAGGAAAAATAATTTACTTTTTATTGTAAATTAATAATCATATATTCTAAATCATGTTATCCAAGTTCCATCTATCTAAGCTACAACCATCCTCAACTTTGCTTATTAATGAGCAATGTAAAGCAATAGAAAAATCTGGTGGAGAAGTTTTTAAATTTGGTTTTGGCCAATCTCCATTCCCCATTCCCCAAAATATTGTTGATGAGTTAAAGGCACATGCTTTTGAAAAAGATTATTTACCGGTAAATGGTCTTCTATCTTTAAGAAATGCTATTCACAAAACTTTGTTACAAAAAAAATTAAATCACTTTTCTGTCGATAATGTTTTTGTAGGACCTGGTACTAAGCAGTTAATGTTTTTATTGCAATTAGCTTTTGACGGAGACATAATTTTACCTGCACCTAGTTGGGTTTCTTATGAGCCACAGTCTGTTATTTCCAACAACAAGGTTCACTGGATACAAACAAAAATAGAAAATAATTGGCACGTAACATCTGAAGAAATTACTGAAGTGTTAAAACAATCTACCGCTAAAAATAAAATTATAATTTTAAATACTCCCAACAATCCATCTGGAACTAATGCTAATAATTTAAAAGAACTTGCTGAAATTTTTAAAAAAAATAATATTATTGTTTTATCAGATGAGATTTATTCAGATTTAAATTTTTCTGAAAATTACGAATCTATTGCAAAATATTATCCTGAAAAGACGATTATCAGTAACGGTCTTAGCAAGTGGTGTGGGGCGGGTGGTTGGAGGTTAGGTTTTTTTGCTATTCCCGATTTTTTAAAAGAATTAAATGATAAAATGCAAGTCCTTGCTAGTGAAGCTTATAGTTCGGCCTCTGCACCAATTCAATATGCTGCAATTGCTGCTTATGAATCTGATCAAACTAAATTTTTAAATCATTCTAAAAAAATCCTAAATCTTATTGGGGAGCATTGTTATAAAAAATTAAAGACCAACAATATTGAAGTGTTAAAACCTGAAGGAGGTTTTTACATCATGCCAGATTTTAGCACCTTACTAGCAAATAAATTTAAATCCTCCGCAGATTTTTGCAAAGTTCTTTTAGATGAAACAGGAGTTGCTTTGTTGCCCGGGTCTGATTTTGGCTTTGATTCAAAAAAATTAATATTTAGACTAAGTTTCGTTGATTTTGATGGAGAAAAATTTCTTAATTACTCCTATTTGAAAGATGAGTTAAGCGAGGAAGACTTGAATGTTTATGCCCCTAAAATAATCAAAGGTATTAACAAAATCATTGATTGGGCTAATAAATAAAGACCTTGAGTCTCTTTTTTTAACACTATACGTTAATCTCTAATAATAAAAAATTAAATACAATATTGTATTTAATTAAACTTTAAATAGGGGACATTATGAAAAAACTAATATCTTCTTTAGTAGGAGCTTTGAGCATTTTTGCTTTAAGTTTATCACTGACGGCTACGGCAAAGTCAGCTGAATTTTTTACTATAGGAACAGGCGGACCAACGGGAGTTTATTTCCAAACTGGTAACGCTATTTGTAAAATGTTGCACAAATCTGCAATCAGTAAAGAGCACGGAAGAAAAAAAGGTGGTGACAAAGCTTACAGATGTACAGCGCCTTCTACTGGTGGTTCGAATTACAATATTGGACAAATTAAAGAAGGTGAATTTCAATTTGGTGTAGCTCAGTCTGACTGGCAATATCATGCTGTAAATGGATCTAGCAAATGGGAAGGAAAAAAATACGGAAAATTAAGAGCTGTATTCTCTGTACACAACGAGCCTTTTCAAATTTGGGCTAGCAAAAAATCTAAAATTAAAAACTTTAAAGGCCTTAAAGGAAAAGTAGTTAACATTGGTAATCCAGGCTCTGGACAAAGAGGAACTATGGAAGAGCTAATGAAAGCTATGGGAGTTAACAATAGTTACTTCAAAACAACTACAGAGCTTACATCATCTGAGCAAGTAAAAGCTTTATGTGATGGTAAAATTGATGCATTTGGTTATTCAGTTGGATTTCCTAATGGAGCAATGGAACAAGCTGCTACTTGTGCTGCAAAAGCAAGCCCAATTAATTTAACTGGATCGCAAGTGAAAAAGTTAATTAGTGGAGCTGATTACTATGCACAAGCTGTAATTCCAAAAGGTACTTACTCTAACCAAAAAAAAGACGCGACTACTTTTGGTGTAAAAGCTACAGTAGTAACAAGTGCGGATGTTTCTGATGAGCTAGTATATTTGGTGACAAAAGCTGTTTTTGAAAACTTTGATGATTTCAAAAAACAACATCCTGCATTCTCTTTTTTAAGTAAAAAAGATATGATCAAAGATGGTTTGTCTGCACCTTTACATCCTGGTGCGATTAAATATTACAAAGAAGCTGGGTTAATGTAATCTAGTTTTTAAACTAAATCAAAAAAGGCCCACTTAGTTGGGCCTTTTTTTATAGCTTAATAATTTTACAATGGTTTTAAATATAAAAAAAAATGTAGAAAGTAAGATCCAGGAAGATTTATCTCCTACAAGAAATTTGACTGGAATGCATTTGAAAATTGTAAGTGCACTTGCAATTATTTGGTCTTTATTTCAGCTTTGGTATGCATCTCCGTTTCCATTCATGTTCGACTTTGGAATGTTTAAAGGTCTACCAGCAAGAGCCATACATTTGGGATTTGCCCTAACTTTAACATTCTTAATTTATCCTTTTTCTAGAGGTAAAAAAATTTCTTTCTTTGATATTGTAATTAGCATTACAGCAGCTTTTTGCTGTTTATATATTTATTTTTTTTATGACCAATTAATTGCAAGAGGTGGAGTTCTTTTAAAAGTCGATATTGCAAGTTTTTCTATTCCATTGGAAATTATTATTGGCAGTACTGGAATTCTTATTTTGCTAGAAGCTACAAGAAGAGCCATCGGTACTCCTCTGGTTATTATTGCAGTATGTTTTTTATTATTTTCTTACTTTGGTAGATACGCACCAGAGATTATTTCTCATGGAGGGCTATCTCTTAAGCGCCTTGTTGGTTTTCAATGGTTTGATCAAGAAGCTATTTTTGGAATTCCTATCGGTGTTTCTGTCGATTTTATTTTTCTATTTGTTTTGTTTGGTGCTCTTTTGGAAACAGCTGGAGGAGGAAAATATTTTTTAGATTTGGCATTTTCAATGGTGGGAAGAATGAGAGGAGGTCCTGCAAAAGCTGCTATTCTTGGTTCTGGATTAACTGGACTAATTTCAGGCTCTTCAATTGCGAATACAGTAACTACGGGAACTTTTACTATTCCTATTATGAAAAAATCTGGTTTTTCCAAAGAAAAAGCCGGAGCGATTGAGGTTTCTGCGTCAGTCAACGGTCAAATAATGCCTCCCGTTATGGGGGCTGCTGCTTTTGTAATGGCTAGTTTTATAGGAGTGACGTACTTTGAAATTGTAAAGCATGCATTTCTTCCAGCAATTATTTCATACTTAGCTTTATTTTATATTTCTCATTTAGAGGCATTGAAAATGAACTTAAAAGGAATGGAAGAAAGTGAAATTCCAAATTTAAAAAAAACTTTTTTAGACGGTTTACATTTTTTAATTCCTATCTTTGTTTTAATTTATATGTTGGTTTTTTTACGTTACACAGCGTCATATTCAATTTTTTTTGCAACTATCACTTTGATACTTGTGAATTTAGTTCAAAAGCTTTTTAAAGAATCTGATTATTTATTTGCTTTAAAATCCTGGTTTAATCAAACAGTAGTTGGCTTTGAAAAGGGTGCTTTAAATATGGTTGGAGTTGGTATTGCTATTGCAACAGCCGGAATAATTGTTGGAGCAGTTGGTTCTACTGGCTTAAGTACTAATCTAATTATCGTCATAGAATCTATTGCCAAAGACAACATCGTGATTTTATTATTTTTAACTATAATCCTATGTTTATTATTAGGTATGGGTCTACCAACTACTGCTAATTATGTAGTGGTTGCTTCATTGATGGCTGCGGTGCTAGTTGAGGTGGGGGCAGCTTCAGGATTTATTTTCCCATTAATTGCGGTTCATTTGTTTGTGTTTTATTTTGGTTTAATGGCGGATGTTACCCCTCCTGTTGGACTTGCCTCTTATGCTGCAGCAGCTATTTCGGGAGGAGATCCTTTGAGAACAGGAATGCAAGCATTTTGGTATAGTTTGAGAACTGCGATTCTTCCAATTGTTTTTTTGTTTAATCACGAGCTATTATTAATAGGTATTGAAAATATTTGGCATGGTTTATTAGTGATTGTAACTTCTTTGATTGGAATTTTAATTTTTACTTCAGCCACACAGGGCTGGTTTTTTAACAAACTTAGATGGTATGAAATTATTATCTTTTTGTTTATTTCTATTTCCTTTCTTGCGCCAGAGTTTATCTTAAATAGAGCATATCCAAAGTATAACTATTTTGACGTCTATCAGGCTCAAACAATTCAGTTAGATTTTGACAAAGAGGTAAGATTTAAAGTCACTAGAAATAGTGACTACGGTGAACGTTACAAGCTATTCTTGATTAAAGAAAACAGTTTTGAAAAGAAATATACCCTTCAAGATTTTGGATTAAATGTTGTAACAGACAAAAACAAACTAGTTATTGTAGATACAATTCAGTGGAATGGTCTCGCCAAGAAAGCTGGATTTCAGCAGGGAGATATTATTAGCGAATTCAAGATAGAGAATACCAATAGGCCTGACAAAGACTGGATTTATCCATTTGCATTAATTCTATTGGGATTGTTTGGTTTTTCTAATTACAAAAGAGAGAAAAATTAAGCTAAATTTTTTTTTGCAATTGATATAAGAGTATCAATTAAGTTAGAAAGACCACTTTGTCGTTGAGCTGTAAGCAATTCTAAAATTCCAAGATTTTTAAAATCATCTTTACTTAGTTTAGAAATCTCTGCGATTTGCTCATTGTTTAGCAGGTCAATAACAAGTTTTGCGGTACCTTTCGTAATGAATGCATCGGCATCAAATCTATAGAGCATTGTATCGTTAGGTTGTTTCGAGCCAACAACCCAAAGATTAGAAGCACATCCAGCAATTTTATTATCATGAATTTTATATTGATTGTCCAATTCAGTAACTTCATTTGCTATATCAATTAAGTATTGCAAACGATCGGTTCCTTCTAGAACAGAAATTTCTATACCTTTAGCTTTAATTTTTTCAATAATCATTTGTAATAGTCGTAGTTAATATCGCATCAAAGGGTAAAACAATACAGTTTTTACGATTCCTATTGTTAATATTTAAAAGTGACTTGAAATCCATAATCTCAAAAGTTTGTTTCGTATCAATTTGGTTAAAAAAGTTCATAATTTGTATTTTAAACAAGCCTAAGCTGTCCCAATTGAGCTTATTTATATTTTTGGAAAGTAACGAGGCCGATGCTTGGCAATAGATGCACATCTCACCTTCATACCTAAAATTACTTATTTGCTTATTCTTTAGATCGAATTCTATTTTAATCTCATCGCCGCAATTTTTATTTTTTAATATATTTTTAAATTGAGCATTTCCTTTCAAACCAAAAGATTTTGTGTTGGCAGCAAGTTTAATTAACTCCTCCATGAATACATATTACTTTAGATAAGGGCCTATGTTTAAAACCAATACTTCTTTAACAAGATAATAAAATTGAGCTATGTTTATAATTAATTGTTCCTTTGTTAAATAATATGTCTGAAATGAAGGTATATTAGTAATAATAAAAATTTGGAAGTAATCCAAGGCTACTATTGCAGCAACAAAAAAAATTATAAAAACAAAAAATACTCGAATAAATAAATAATTTTTAGAATTCGATTTGTTTCCATGTATCCATTTTAAATTACAAATACCACATTGAACTTCTCTATGGCCAGTTCCAAGTTCTGATTTTTTTACATCAAACTGATATTTACAACGCTTACAATTTATGATCATTTGTTAGCCCCTGGCGGCATCATAGTAATGATTTTGATTTTAGAGTTATGCAATTTGTTTAAAAATAATGTTTTTGTATTAGTAGGCTTGTATTTAATTATTCTTGTTAATAAAAGAGGTTTTTCAAAAGATGTTTCTTTCTTTTTCTTAATAATATTATTTTTTTTAACTTTTGTATTTTTTCTTAGTTCAGTTTTGGAGACTACACTCTTAATTGCAGTTTTTTCTTTTGGTTGATTGTTTATCTCAATAGTAGCTTCATTATTTTGAATACTATCTACAGCTTTTAAAATATTTTCTGTGATTACTTCCTTTGCTTTTTGATTATTTGAAATGGGATTGATATCATGAACGGCATCTAATATTTCATTTATTGAAAATTTTTTATTCATCAAATTTTTATATCATATTTTTAAAATAAATATAATTTTAAGAATACAACTTATAAACAGATATTTAAGCATGAGAAACTTTCTTTTATTTTTATCCACCTTAACCTGTTGGGCACCTACCTGGTATCTTATAAAATTTCAGTTTGGAATTGTTGATCCTATCGTGTCTGTATTTTATCGTTTTTTTTTAGCTGGTTTAATTCTATTTGTTATTTTACTTATCGCAAAAAAAAATATGATCTTTAGGATAAGAGACCATGCTCGCTTTGCAGCTCTTGGAGTATCATTATTTTCTTTAAACTATATATTTT
>Ga0075444_10002322_pt1 | contig 11485 bp, 10 predicted proteins | sample CoawatmetaG01DNA_FD_76836 | JGI IMG/M metagenome (GOLD analysis project Ga0075444, IMG submission 76836) | Marine microbial communities from the West Antarctic Peninsula - Coastal water metaG017-DNA | ecosystem: Environmental > Aquatic > Marine > Coastal | place: Atlantic Ocean: West Antarctic... | reverse complement strand
TTTGGCTTTAATGGTTAAATATTTATGAGATCTGTAAATAAATTTTTTTCTTTCGTGAGTTATAAGCTTGGTAGGGTGCACCAAAAGCTATTAGACAGATTTCTTAATCAGAGTCGTAAAATTAGTCACAATGGTATTTCAATGCAATTCTTTATACCCAACGTTTTAAACAGGTACCGTGTTAAAACTTTTTCAGTTAAAGAACCTGAAACACTAGCTTGGATTGAGTTATTTGACAAAGAATCTGTGTTTTGGGATGTTGGTGCCAATATTGGCCTTTATTCTATTTATGCTGCCAAGCATAACAACGCAGAAGTATATTCATTTGAGCCGTCAGTGTTTAATTTAGAATTATTAGCAAAGAATATTAATAGTAATGGGCTTTCTAAAAAAATTAAAATTTTTCCTTTAGCCTTAAGCAATCGCTCGGGGTTTAACTTGTTCAAGATGAATAACCCAATATGGGGTGGAGCCTTGTCAACCTTTGGTGAAGATTATGATCAAAATGGAAAAAGCTTCAGTGCAACATTTGAATATACTATATCTGGTATTACTGCCGATAAGGCTGTAGAGCAATTGTCTGCTCCAAAACCAGACCATATGAAGATAGATGTCGATGGTATTGAGCATTTAGTATTAGAAGGTTGTAGTAATATTTTAAAAACTGTTAAAAGTGTACTTATAGAGATTAATGATGATTTTGAAAAGCAAGCTAATGATTCAGAAACATATTTACTTCAAGCTGGTTTAGTATTAAGAGAAAAATTTTATCTAGGTTCTGGAAATCAGTACAATCAACTTTGGGTTAGGAAAGTCTAATGTGCTATTTTCCAATATTGTAAAATACCTATTGCTTGGTGGAATTCCTCTTTACGATATCAACTATATTTCAAAAAATTCCATGAACGGTCGTAGCGACAGGATTGATTTAATTTATATGAACAGGAAAGTTTTAGAGGAGGCATCGTGATAAAGAAAAAATTACAAAATGGTGAACTAACAGTAGGATCTTGGATTTCGCTGGGTAATACTGCGATTGCAGAAATATTCGCTAAATCAGGCTTTGACTGGCTGGTTATTGATGTTGAACACAGTGTGATCAATATCGAGGTAGTTGGTGACCTTATAAGAACAATTGACTTGTGTGGTGTTGCTCCTTTGGTTCGACTTACCTCTAATGACCCTGATCAGATAAAGAGAGTTATGGATGCCGGAGCTCATGGTGTGGTGGTTCCCATGGTGAATTCAATTGATGATGCTGTAAATGCTGTCTCCGCAACAAGATATTATCCTAAAGGTCATCGTGGTGTTGGCCTAGGAAGGGCGCAGGGGTATGGCGCACGGTTTGCCGAATATTACGCATGGCAGAAAAACGGTCCTATTGTTATTGTACAGATTGAACATATAGATGCTCTTGACCAACTTGAGGGTATTCTTTCTGTTGAAGGTGTGGACGGTTTCATCATTGGACCCTATGACCTATCCAGTTCGATGGGTATTCCAGGTGAGTTTGACAACAGCCAGTTTGTTGAAACAGTTGATCATATCAGGCGGGTAGGTAATGAACTGGGTTGCCCCTCAGGCATCCATATAGTTGAGCCTGATACAGCTAAATTAAAAGAGTCAATTGATCTCGGTTACCGTTTTATCGCATATAGTGTAGACATCCGCATACTTGACAGTTCGGCCAGAGAGGCCGTGAAAGTTTTTAAGGAGACTGAGTCATGAATGTAGTTGGTATTGTGCCTGCCAGGATGGCTGCATCCCGTTTCCCAGGTAAACCGATGAAGAATATTGTTGGTATGCCGATGATAGGTCATTGCTATCATCGTACTGATCTCGCCAGCGGTATTGATGCCGCTTACGTGGCAACTTGTGATAAAGTAATATATGATTATGTAGAAAGTATTGGTGGAAATGCTGTCATGACGTCTGATACTCATACAAGAGCAACGACACGGACTGCTGAAGCTATGGAGATAATAGAACAGCAAACTGGTATGAAGATAGACATTGTGGTGATGGTTCAGGGAGATGAGCCTCTGATGACTCCGGAACTGATTTCTGAGACAATCGGTCATTTTAAAAATGAAGACGTTAACGTTGTTAATATTATGTCAAGAATTACCAGTAAGGAGCAGTTTCTAGATATCAACAATGTAAAGGTTGTTGTAAATCTGGATAGTGATGCATTGTATTTTTCACGTGAAGGTATTCCCTCTTCATGGCATGGTACCAATGCATTACCAATGTTCATGCAAACAGGTGTTATTGTGTTCAGAAGAGATACGCTGGTCCATTTTAATAGTATGAAAGAGACTCCATTGGAAATTATTGAATCAGTCGATATGAACAGAATTCTTGAGTCAGGTGGTAAAATAAGGATGGTTGCAACTGATCAATATACACTGGGTATTGATACACCAGAGGAACTGGCACATGCAGAAGATCTGCTAACAGTGGATCCAGTACTAAAACTGTATATGGAATAGACGAAGCGTTATTTATGATGTTATTTTATTTCTTGTCATATACTAGTTTTTTGGGATTTTCTAATTAAGGAAAAAGAAACAATGATTCAATTAAAAGTGGGCGTTGTAGGTTTTGGCGTTGTAGGCAAGCGAAGAAAAGAGTGTCTTGATTTACATTCTGAAATAAAGGTTGTTGGTGTTTGTGACAGGTCTTTTAAAACTGCTGAAACATTGGATGATGGAACACCCTGTTATATGGATTATCTGGATCTACTTAAAAATGATCTAGATATTCTAGTTGTTTGTATAACTAATGATATTGCTCCAGAAGTTACTATTACCGCACTCAAAGCTGGATTGCATGTGTTTTGCGAAAAGCCGCCAGGTAGAACAGTTGATGATATTCGAGAAGTGATAGAGGTAGAAAGTCAGTATCCAGGTCTTAAATTGATGTATGGTTTTAACCATCGATACCATGAATCAGTTAAAGATACGCTTCATATCCTGAATTCTGGTAAGTTAGGTAATATTATTAATATGAGAGGGGTTTATGGGAAGGCCAAAATGATTACTTTCAATCAGCCAGATTGGCGTACCAAGAGAGATATCGCTGGTGGCGGTGTTTTACTAGATCAAGGGATTCATATGGTTGACCTGATGCGCCTGTTTGCTGGTGAGTTTACACATGTCCACAGTTTTATATCAAACTCGCACTGGGGATATGATGTGGAAGACAATGCCTATGCACTAATGAAAACTGATGATGGAGTTGTTAGTATGTTAAATTCATCGGCAACCCAGTGGAGGCATCGTTTTTATCTAGATATCAATCTGGAGCGTGGTAGTCTGATTCTTGGAGGTATTATCACTGGTACAAAAAGTTATGGTGCAGAAACATTAACAGTTGTTACTGCTGACCCAGACAATGATAAAGGTGACCCAAAAGAACAGTTAACACTTTATAATATCGATTCGTCCTGGAAATCCGAAATAGATATTTTTGTCGATGCTATTTTAAATGACAAGCCCATTCTAAGTGGAAGTTCCAATGATGCTTTAAAGACAATGCAACTTGTTTTTCAAATATATTACAACGATAAAGCATGGCGCAAAAAATATAACATAACAAATCCATACTAAAATGAATAATATAGATAATCTATTTAACAAAAATCCAGAGATTTTCTCAAGAAACTATTTCGAATATCTGGGCTCAGTATTAAATAAAATTAATACAGCTGAAATCAAACAATTTGTTCAAACACTACTGGAAGCTCGAGAGCGTCATGCATCGATATTTTTTATTGGAAATGGTGGTAGTGCCGCTACTGCCAGTCATTTTGCAAATGACTTGGCAATAGGAACAAACCAATATGCCCAACCTTTTTCAGTATATAGTCTTACAGATAATGTACCGATAATTACTGCGGTTGGGAACGATTTCGGATATGAATCGGTGTTTTTAAAGCAGTTGCAAGTTTATGCAAAAAATGGTGATGTAGTTGTTGGTATTTCAGCATCAGGAAATTCTGCAAACCTATTATCTGCTTTTGAGTACGCTCATGAATTAGGTGCAAAAACAGTTGCTATAACAGCATTTGATGGTGGTCAGTTAAAGAAAATTGCAGACGAGAATATCCATGTTCCTACAGGTCTGGGTGAATATGGACCTGCTGAGGATGCACATATGATTCTTGATCATCTTGTTAGTTCATATTTGATGCGATTGCTTAAGCATGGACAGTAAAGAAATACAGAGCGCACTAAATTTAGCTAAAGATCTAGCAAAAAATGCAGGCCTTACCCTGCTTGAGGCTGATCTTGATTTAAGGAAACACCATTTTGAACCAGAAAATATAAAAGAAGTTAAATCTTTGGCGGATGAAGTTCTTGATCAGACAATTATAATGGGGCTCAAGCCAACCAAAATTCCTATACTCACTGAAGAGTCTGGTCTGATACTAAATCAATCTGATACAGATTTGCTTTGGATTGTTGATCCACTCGATGGAACTTTTAATTTTATCAAGGGCCTTGGCTCTTGTGCGATCTCGATTGCACTATGGGAAAAAGATCAGCCAGTTTTTGGCGTTATATATGATATCCAAGGAAAGAGTATTTATTGGGGCGGAGATAAAATTGGTGCTTTTTCCGGAGATAAGAGAATTCGAGTCTCAAATACATATAAAAAACATGAAGCGTCTATCTGTACTGGTTTTCCTGCCAGAATGGAAATGGACTCAGATACGGCTATTCTAGATTACTGGAAACAAATTAAAACTTTTTCAAAAATTAGAATGTTTGGATCTGCTGCAATATCATTGGTAAATGTAGCAAAGGGTTCTGCGGATGTATATATGGAAAAAAATATTATGATTTGGGATGTTGCCGCCGGACTTGCCATTGTCGAGGGTGCCGGTGGTTCTTGTGTTTACAAAAAAGGAACAATTCCATATTCACTTGATGTAAGGGCAGCGAATAATGACTCTATATTAAATTTATAAGATATTGGCTAACAAAAAAAATATTCAAGTTTTTTAACAAGGATTAGGGTTTTTATGAAAATAAATGTAGTAGGTATGGGTGTGATGGGCTGTCAGATTGCATCTCTTCTATATCTTCTTGGCTACGATGTTGCTGTTACAACAAGAAGTGGTGTAAATGAAAAAAAAATGCATCGTAGTAATAAAATTTTAAGAAAGTTTCTAGATGTAGATTCAAACAAGCTGGGTAGTGTTAGATTTTGTAAGGATATTAGTGATTTGTATGATGCTTGCACTATTGAATCAGTTGCCGAAGACCTATCGCTAAAAAAAGAAATTTATAGTTGTGTGAGAGAGATTACAAATAAACCTTTTGCATCGAATACTTCTTCGTTGCGCCCTAGTGAAATAGCAAGTGATGTCGTTGGGCTTCATTTTTTTAATCCAATTTACCTGAAGTTTGTTGAAGTTATAAATAATAGCACTAATAAATTTCCTGATGAAATTATCTCTGATTTGGAGCGATCAAACTTTAGCATAATTAATGTTGAAGAAAATAGAGGTTATATTGGAAACTATTTATTATTTCATGAGATTGGCGCTGCATTGAAGCTTGTAGATAAGTATGGTTACAGCAGTGAAACTATTAAGATGGTGTATAGTAATCTCTATCCTAATAGGGATATTTTTTCAATTTTAGACTTGATTGGTCTTGATATTGCACAAAATATTTTTCATAATCTTCATGAGGAAGATAACTCCATATATTTACCAATATGTATAGACAATGCTATAAATTTGGGCATCTTAGGAAGGAAAAATAAAACATCAATATTGGATGTATTAGATAAAAACTATGGAGAATATATTAAATGAATACCACTGATAGAATAGCAGTTTGTTCTAGATCCTTTTCAAGAGACTCAGTGTTAAGAAAAGAGTTGCAGAATAAGTATCTGAATGTTACCTTTAATGACAAAGGTGTTAGCTTAAAAGGCAAGATGCTATATGAATTTCTTGATGGTCATGATAAAGCTATTGTGGCATTGGAAAGGATAGATGATCAACTGTTACAAAAGTTACCTCAGTTGAAGGTTATTAGTAAGTATGGTGTTGGCCTTGAAATGATAGAAATTGACGCTATGAGAAGGCACGAAAAAAGATTGGGCTGGAAAGGTGGGGTCAATAGTCGTGCAGTGTCTGAACTCGTAATCTCTCATGCAATTGCCTTATTGCGTCAAGTATCAGTTGAACACAAGAGTGTACTTGACGGTTCTTGGCATCAACAACATATTGGAAGTCAATTGACTGAGAAAAAAGTTGGAATTATTGGTTGTGGATATGTTGGTAAAGATCTTGTTCAATTGCTCAAGCCATTTGGTTGCGAGATTTTGGTATATGATGTAAATGAAGAGACTGATTTTTATACAAAATACGATGTGCAGTCAATGTCTTTAGATGATTTGCTTTCGCTTTCGGATATTGTAACTATTCATGTGCCACTTAATGACTCAACAATTAACATCCTTGACAAAGAAAGACTATCTCTTATGAGATCGACATCAATTCTTATTAATCTTTCTCGTGGTGGCTTGGTGGATGAGGTTCATTTAAAAAAAATGCTACTTCAAAAAAGAATCGCTGGTGCTGCTTTTGATGTTTTTAAAACTGAGCCACCAGAAGATAAAGAATTGTTAGAGTTATCTAATTTTATTGCGACACCTCATATTAGTGGCACATCTGAAGAGGCCATTCATGCAATGGGAAGAGCAGCAATTCTTGGACTAGACACAAATAGTGTGCCTTGAGATCTAATAGTTAACTAATATTAAACTCAATGCCACAAAGAAATTCTAAGCACAAGACAGAAGTTGTGTTTTCAAATAAGCTGCCTGTTAGGGGTGGTGGCATATTAATTCATTACAATCATTTTCATGTTAGGGTGGATGGCTGGGAAACTATCGATGTTAGAGAGATTGTCAAAGAGAATGAGAAAAAGTGGCTTTCTGAAGTTGATTATTGGCATAGGCAACTTTTAGAGCAACTTAAATGTTTGACAAAATGGTGGTCGCTATTTCCAGCATCTCGATTAATATTATGGAAAACAACAAATGATTTTTCATTGAAGTCAATTTTATTTGCAGCAAGTATTATCGAATTAGTTGCAAGCGAAAAGCATTCCGTAATCAGAATATTAGACCCTTCAAATGAGTTAATTGAGTATGTGCTTGAGTGGAGCAAAAACAATGATAATATATCAATTTCTAATGAAGGGAGCAGAGATAGAAAAGTAACCTTTAAGCTGTTTGTAAATAAATTAATACCATATCTAGGCAGTATTAAGTTCCTCTATAAGAGGCTTTGGATGAAATGTTTTGGGAAAAATGGCAAACTCAAATCAGCGAGTATAATCGTTAATTCAACAGTTCTTGATCCAGACCTGATACCAAAAATAGGCGATCATTATTTTGGCCATATGATTGATGAATATAATATATCTTCAAGCGAGGAGGTTGCTTGGGTTTACAATGATTTTTCATCAGATCGTCTAAGTACAGACAAAGAGTTAAATAAAGTTGGTCGTACGGCCTATTTTTTATCTGACTTGATAGAATGGAAGGACTTGTTTTTTTCGCTTATGGAAGGGTATAAGAGTCTTTTCAATACAAGAAAAATCTTAGAGCATAGCGCTGATTTACATGTCGGCAACCTTAGCTCAGCTATTTTCCCTAGAGTCTTTATTAGTAGTCTGATATTTAATCGTGCGCCATTTATTGAATTAATGTTATACAGTCAGTACAAGCGGATTTTTGATAAGTCACGTGCAAACTTTGTTGTCTATCCATATGAAGAGAAGCCACTTGAACATGCGATTCTAATGGCTGCTAGTGATTGTAAAAGAAACATTAAAACGCGCGCATTTGCACATGCTGCTTATTCTGATGGCCATTTATATATTCGTCGTAAGGAACTGGGTAATCCACCATACCCAGATATGATTGCAGTAACTGGAGATATAGCCAAGAGACATTTTGTAGATTTAGGTATTCCAAGTAATGAGATTACTATTATAGGAACTCCCAGATATCTGGAAAAACAACAGGGTTATTTTTTTCTAGAAAGATCCTCTTCTTTAAAAATACTTTTTATAATAGGCCACGGTTTTGAGATGGTTATGTTTGCTGATTTACTAATAAACAACGTAGATTTATCAGAAAAGTATGAAATATCAATTCGAAGATACTTTCATGCGTGGAAAGAGGAGCAAGATCAAGCTGAATATGAACTCAAAAAGCAGGGAATAACTTATAAGTGTGTTAAAGATGAGTTGATTAACGAGATTGACAAAGCTGATGTGATCGTTTACGAGTCAACATCAGCTGCGTTTCAGGCATCCTTAAGGGGAAAAATCATTGTCCAGATGCAGTTGAGTGACATTCTGCCCACTGACCATTTTTATGGGCTGGATGGCCCTAATGAGATTCCGTTTTGTAAAAATTCTGATAATTTGCGTGAGAGTTTAGATTTTTTTGCTTCATTGACAAGTGATCAATATAAGGATTATGCCGATAGACAAAAAAGACAGGTAGAAATGCTCTTTTCCAAGAGCAGCCAGAAATCGTTTGTAAGATTATTTTCGGATATTAATGAATGGTAAAAAAGGCAATAGTAATTGATGGATTAGACGCGAACTTCAATGCAACATCTAAATATACTATATATAATTAGTCATAATTAAAGAGCAATAAAAATAAGATATTTTTGGTTAATTCAGCTAATATATAGTTTTTAAATTTTATGGTTAACTGTGGATTTTATTTACTAAGATAATCGGTATTAAATTAATAAATTAATAAATTTAAAAAAAGGAAAAATATGATTGAACTAATTCTGAGTAAACAAACCTTCATAATAGCGGCTTTTTCGTCATTGGCATGCGGTTTATCAATAAGGATAATGCTATCCTTAGTCAAGCAAAAATGGGCGTCAACGTATCATCATACTATGTCTTACACATTGCTCCCACTAATCACTTTTGTAATTACAAAAGTGATTAGTGGAAATATTGCCCTATCTTTGGGCATGATAGGTGCATTATCTATTGTGCGTTTTAGAAATCCCGTAAAAAATCCGTTTGAGCTTGTTATATTTTTTGCTTTAATTACAGTAGGTATAACCATATCTGTTAATCCGATGATGGGGATAATGTTAGTAGTATTAATAAATCTAGTTATATTGGGCTCATATATTGTGGAAATGGTGGCCAGAAAATTTGGCTTTCACATTTTTTCATTGTCTTTCGACGAAGGTAATACTAATAATATTATTGAGATTCAAAGTTCTAGTGCCATTGAATCTTTGCATGACAGTAAGTTTTTATTACAATATGTAAGTGATAAAAAATCATCAGAATTTCATTATAGATTAGCGTCGAAATCGCAAAAAGATATAGAGAATATTAGAAAACATGTTGATCAAATTAAAAGTGTATCAAATATCGAAGTAAGGCTTTATTAATAATTAGATTTTATATCCTTGTAATGAATAAAATGCGTAATATTCTTTTATTTTTTTTATTCTTGCTTTCACTCAATGTCTATTCAAATGAGTCAAATTGTAATAGCACAGAAGTTGATAAATTTTTAGGAGCAGAAAAAGCTAAATTTATTAGTATTACTACATCTAAGAGTCGAAAGTGGACTAAAAACTATTTTGATGCATTAAAAACTCCAGGCTTTCATATGTTAAAAAAACATAAACAAAAGTTTAATGCAAAGATAATAGTATTGTTTGATAATGAATTAGAGTGTACTTTTCCTGCTAAAATCCGAATAAATGGTGACAATAAAGACCATTTAAACGCGACACCACCCGTTGCAAGTCTTGATGTTAAATTGCTTAGTGGCAATGTCAACTCCACTATAAAATTTAAATTATTTATACCTCATACAAGAAATAGCGATAATGAAATTTTTTCAACCACCCTTTTGAGAGAGCTAGGTTTTTTAGCGCCAAAAACATATTATGTTGATGCTGTCTTTAATGGCCAAAAAACAAAGTTTCTTTTTCAAGAGAAGATCGTAAAAGAATTTATTGAGTCAAATAATTTGCGGGAAGCTCCAATATTGGAGGGAGACGAGAGATTCTTCTATGACATGGAGAATCATAGATTTATAATTGCAAGAGTGGTAAATAAAAATTGGATAAACAAAGGCGCAACAAGTTTAGATATCTCCAAATTAGCACTTGAGAAACTTAATAAGGCTTATTTTGAAAATCTCTCTGGTCAATATATTACTAAGAACCGCGATAGCAAGTTCATGCGTGTTAACAACATGTTAAATGAATCTATTGTAAACAGAGATAGAGAGTTCAGTGCTATTTTAGCTGCAATTGGCTCGCTACATAGTTTTGTGCCGGCCAATAGAAAATTTTATTATGATCCAATGTATGGGTATTTTAGGTTTATTTATTATGACGGTAATACAAGTATTATTAACTTGACAAACTCACCAAAAGATTGGATTGGTTTTGGGGAGTTAAATAATAATGAAATTTTTGGCTCTAATTACGCAATTAAATCTTTAAATAATCTAAATCGAAAAAAAATAAAAGAAACATTGCAAAGTTATGGCTTGAGTTATAGTCAAGATAAAGTAGATGCAATTTTGTTTTCTGTATTATTAAACCTAGAAACGATAAGCAAAAGCCCAAAAAAAGACATACCGAAAAATATTTACACACCATATTTTTCTAGTTATAACAAACTTTATGGGAAGAGTGACGAAAATAAGGCTTTAGTTTTTTCTAACAAAATTGATGGCATGGTGGAAGTATGTGACTTTCTTCTAGAGGATTGTAATAATATAAAATTAAGTATTAAGGATTATTCTAAGGTGTTAAGTGGTGATTACACAGATTATAATAATAAAGCGTATATATATATTGGAAATAAAGAAGAGTATATTTCAGGCTCTAGCTTAAAGAAATATGACACAGGAAGTCTATTACATCTTTCAAGCGAAGCTCAATTGATCACTTATGGACACCCAAAGGTGTTAATAGATAAAAAGCTTAAAAAAATTAATATTCATCAGAATGATTCTAGTGATAAAGTTCTACTTTTTGGTGGAGAATTAAGCGACTGGAATATTGTTTTTAATGGCTCTTTAGAGAATAAAAATTTTGGTGGACAGAATTTTGATCAGAATTTATTGACAGGATGCTTAACGCTATTGGATATGACTGTTAAAAATTTAAACATTACTGTTAATGGGGCGTTGTGTGAAGATGGTGTGAATTTTGTAAGGGTAGACGGAGATATTAATAGTGTAATAATAAACAATGTAAAAAGTGATGCTATTGATGTAGATTTTTCAGAGCTAAACTTTAACAACATAAAGGTAAGCAATGCAAAAAATGACTGCATTGATCTATCTTCTGGAAATTATTATATTAACCAGGCTGATCTTAGTAATTGTTCGGATAAAGCTATTTCTGTAGGCGAGAAGTCTGTCTTATCTATAAACC
>Ga0075444_10002321_pt1 | contig 11487 bp, 15 predicted proteins | sample CoawatmetaG01DNA_FD_76836 | JGI IMG/M metagenome (GOLD analysis project Ga0075444, IMG submission 76836) | Marine microbial communities from the West Antarctic Peninsula - Coastal water metaG017-DNA | ecosystem: Environmental > Aquatic > Marine > Coastal | place: Atlantic Ocean: West Antarctic... | reverse complement strand
GTTAAGAAGTTAATCGCTCAGGCTGCACCTCAGATTGCTAACTTGACTAAGAAGTCTATGCTAGATGATCGTCGTCGTGGTGGACAAATGAAAGCAACCTTCGGGTAAACAGGAAGATAAACTATGGCACTGACGTACCCCTTAGATACTCCAACGACTATAGGGATTGAGAGCATTGAGCTTCGTGCAGTTAATGCTGTAGCTACCTCTCAGTCTCCCTTCACATATAAGCAACAGATCATCTCACACGGTGGTCAGAAGTGGGAAGCAGCTGTCACTATTCCCTCGGTGCATCGTGATAAGGCTGCTCAGTGGAAAGCTATGCTAGTTGGTCTCAAGGGACAGACTGGTACATTCCTCTTAGGTGATCCTGATTATGCTACACCACAGGGTACTGTTAGCTCTTGTGTACTGTCTGGTAGTGCTGGCAGTGAGACTGCTACTGTAGTTATGACAGGCACACTTAAGGCTGGTGATTACATTCAGCTAGGATCAGGTCCCTCAGCTAAACTACATCAGGTACTGCTAGATCAAGACGGAGATGGTACGTTAGAGCTTTGGCCGTCACTTAGGTCTGACTGCACAAGTTCTACAGTAACCTTTAATTCTCCTAAGGGTGTTTTCAGACTTTCAACTAATGTGACTTCATGGTCAATAAACAATGCGTCAACATATGGCATCTCATTTGAAGCTGTCGAAGCTGTGATATAAGGATATAACTAATGGCTGATAAGAAAATTACACAACTGAACAATATCACTGGCGCTAACCTTGTTGACGCTGATGAGTTTGTCGTTGTAGATGTAAGTGCTGATGAGACTAAGGCTATTACTCTCGGTGAACTAAAAGAAGCCTTTGATGCTGGATCAGGTTTTGTGCGTGTCACTGGCGATACCATGACTGGTGATCTTAACTTCGGTGACAACGACAAAGCCCTCTTCGGCGCTGGGTCTGACCTACAGATTTACGCCAACGGCGGTTACAGTTACATTGATGAAGTTGGCGCAAACAATCTAAACATTAGAACAAATGGCGCAAACATAGGTATATTCGACACAGCAAACAGTCGGTATATGGCACTGTTTGCAACAGGTGGGGCTGCCAGCCTGTATCACAACGGTTCGAAAAAGATTGAAACCACCAGCACAGGCGTAGACATCACGGGTACTTTGACCAGCGATGGGCTGACTGTTGATGGTGGTGCAAACTCAGAGTTGCGCATTGATACTGATGCCGCTGGGTACTTGCAGTTAGGTCAATTTACTAATGGTGCCTTTATTGGCACATCTAGCACAAATGCTACTTATGGAAAACTTCGCCTTGGGGCAGGTACTAAAAGATTCGTAGATGTAGACACTAGCGGCGACATCAGCTTCTACGAGGACACAGGCACCACGCCAAAGTTCTTCTGGGATGCGAGTGCTGAGAGCTTGGGGATTGGCACGAGTTCGCCTAAAACAGACTTAGACCTATCTTCTAGCACTGGCCCTCAGATTACACTCACTCGGTCTGATACGCTTAACAATTTGGGAGATACGCTAGGTCGCCTTAACTTCTACAATAGCGACGCCAGTGGAGACGGTGCAAATAACGCTGCAATTATTGAGGCTGTTGCCGCTTCGAGTACAGGGGCGCACGCAAACTTACTCTTCCGCACTAAAAGTACAGGCACGGATGGCTCAGATGCAGCAGAAGCCATGCGCATCGACAGCAGCGGTAATGTTGGGATTGGCACGAGTTCGCCTAGCTACCCGCTTGATATTGCTGGCACCATTGCTCAGCAGGAAGGCAGTGTGAGAAACACGCTATCTTCTACAGGAACTGGATTTGAAATTACTGCAAACGCTGCGGCAGCTAACGTGTCACGAAGCATTGTTTTCAAAAGCTCGGCATCTGGTGGCGCAGTATCAGAAAAGATGCGCATCGACAGCAGCGGTAACTTGCTGGTGGGTAAGACGAGTGCTGACAATACCACTGCTGGCACAACTATTTACAGCACTAGCGGATTTTCTTCTACTAGAGCAAACAACAATGTCGCTATCCTTAACCGCCTAAATAACGATGGCGACATCATGCAGTTCCGAAAAGACGGCACCACTGTGGGGAGTATTGGGTCTGCTGGTGGTGATGCGTACTATGCGGGTTCGGTTAGGGGGGTGCGGTTTGACAGCACACAAGTAATTCCTTGTAATGAAGCAGGCGCACCTAGGGATGCGGATACAAACTTAGGGGCTACCGATTCACGCTTCAAAGACCTCTACCTGTCTGGCGGTGTATACCTTGGCGGCACTGGGGCGGCTAATAATCTGGATGACTATGAGGAGGGGACTTGGACGCCTGTTATGGGTACAGTAACTCATACAAACTCAGGAAAATATGCCAAGATAGGCAGCTTAGTTTTTCTGAGCCTAGGTGATAGGTCGGCAGACGCAATAGCTGATGGTGGGTCAATGACAATAACAGGCTTGCCCTTTACCGTTGCAGGTTGGGAGTGGACAGGGACTTTAGCTGCGACTTGGGCGGATGCAAGTAATAGTTACCAGTATAGAGTGGCCACAGGGCGGCACACGCCAGACAACTCACTAATTGTATTTAACAGAGGCGGTGCGGCAACTACAACCTCAGACCCTTGGAACATATCGGTAGTTTACCGCACAAACGCATAACCCACTGCATAGCTTTGGGTCGGACAGGTGGCAACAACGCCACGATAAAAACAGGAGCCAACATGGCACTTACAGAAGAAACAGTACAAGACAAGATCGAGATCGTAGGCGACTACAAGCACATCCAAGTGCGTACAGCCACGGTCATCAAGCGTGACGATGTAGAGATCAGCCGTAGCTTCTCACGCCATGTAGTAGCACCAGATGCTGACATCACAGGCGAGAGTGCAGAGGTACAGGCTATCTGTACTGCGGTACACACACGGGTTGTCAAGGATGCTTACGCTACGCACCTAGCTTCACAATCAGAGGGCATTGAATAATGGCTATCACATACACTTGGACTATTCCCGCCTGTGAACACGACATCGCAACAGGTGGCATTAACGTAATCCACTGGCGCTGCTCTGGCGTCGATGGAGACCACACAGCGTCATCATACGGCACTGTAGGTCTAACACCTGACCTATCTCAACCTGACTTCACGGCTTACGCTGACGTAACAGAAGCTATGGCGCAGGTTTGGGTCTGGGAGAATGTATCACAAGATGATACAGAAGCGGCTATTGCTGCAAAGATCGACACACAACAAAACCCAACTGAAGCCTCTGGAAATCCTTGGGCATAAACCGAAGAGGCTTAAGTAATGTCCAGAGACCTGTCCACAATCACAATAGAGAACATTGAACAAGATGTCGTCTACCCATTCTTTGCGGTAGAACTCAGGTTTGATGGAGATGACCTTTTACGTATGTGGACAGGTCAAGGCACACTTGTCCTTGAGGATGGTACTGAGTGGGTAGGCTTAGGCACCCTCTTGAATATCTCCTCTATTGAAGAAACCTCTGAGATGGCCGTTAAGGGCGCTAGTATTACTTTAACTGGTGTCCCATCAGAAACTATTTCACTGGCTCTCAGTAAACCTTATCAGGGGCGTGTAGCTAAGATATACTTTGGTACACTAACTCAAGGTAAGGTACTACAAGAGGGTGGAGCTTACATACTACTGCAAGATGGTGGTCGTATTAACCTAGAGACTACTGCTACTGGCTTCAATGAGATATTCTCAGGTTACATGGACCAGATGAATATAGAAGAGGGTGCTGAAACCTCTACTATTGAGCTTATGGTTGAGAACAAGTTGATTGACCTTGAGAGAGCTAGGGTAGCTAGATTTACCTCTGGTTATCAGAAGTCAGTTTACCCTGACGACAAAGGTTTAGACTTCATCGAAGACCTACAAGACAAGCAGACACCTTGGGGTAGAAAGGCTGAGTAATGATTAAGTATCAACAAGAGTTTCTAAGCCTCGCTGAAGAAGAGATAACCCCACTTGCTGAACTAGAGTGGGAAGAGTCAGGCCACCCGACAGAACCCTTGAATATACACTGGGACGCATACTTTGATTTAGAGGACAGAGGACAACTTAAGTTCTTTACAGCTAGGAAAGATAACCTACTGATTGGGTATTTCGTCGTCATAGTATCTATGCCCCTGACAGCTAAAGGAGACCTCATGGGTTCCTACGAGGCTGTTTATGTACATAAGGACTACAGGAAGTCTACTGTGGGCAAAAGACTATTTAAGTATGTAGAGACCTGCATGAAAGAAGATGGTGTCTACAGAGTTTTAGCGTCTTCATCTAAGAAGAACCCCATTGGAAACTTTCTTACTCGTATGGGATATAACGAGATAGAAACCAAATACGAGAAGGTATTATAGTATGGTTGTATTTACTGCTGTTGGTGTAAGTCTTCTTGCATCGGGTTTTTTAGGGACTACTTTAACTCTTGCCCTTTCCTCAAGTGCGTTCCTTTTAGGTCTTGGTGTTGCTGCCCTTGGTGCTGCTGCATTACGTGCGCTTATTCCTAAACCCTCCTTCCCTAACCGTGGCTACGACACCACAGCAATCGGCACTGCATTAGACCATCAGATTATTTATGGTAGGATGCGTGTGTCTGGCGCTCGTATTTATGATGAAGCTACAGGTACTAACAACAAATTCCTACATCGTGTCATTGCTGTCGCTGGCCACGAGGTTGAATCTTTTGACCGTATATACATTAACGATGAGTATATTGAAGTATCTGCTCTTGAGGCGGCTGATGGTAACGTACCATTGGTTTACTCAAGTGATGGGTTAGACACATCTGATAGGTACGATGGTAAGATTAGGATCAACTTACACTTAGGCTCTCCCACTCAAGATGCTGATGATGATCTAGTTGCTGAATCTGACCATTGGACCGACCAATGTAAACTTAGTGGCATTGCGTACATGTATATACGCCTTAAGTTTGATGCAGACGCTTTCCCTAACGGTGTCCCAGAAATCAATGCTATTGTTAATGGTAAGAAGGTGTATGACCCTCGTACCTCAACGACAGCTTGGTCAGATAACCCTGCGTTATGTATAAGGGATTACTTAACTTCGTCGTATGGTATAGCTGAAGCTACTGATAACATTGATGATGACCTAGTTATTGCTGCTGCTAACGTGTGCGACCAAACTAACACGGATGCTGGTACAACACGCTACACATGTAATGGTGCCTTTACCACAGCATCTACTCCTTATGACATGATTAACAACCTGTTAACTTCTATGGACGGCAGCTTGTGGTATTCTCAAGGTAAGTGGCGTATGAAGCCAGCCTACTGGACTGCACCTGTACTGGACCTCAACGAAGATGACTTGCGCTCTAGCATCAGTCTTCAAACTAGACACTCTCGTAGAAATAACTTTAACACTGTTAAGGGTACATTCCGTGGTGAAGAGAGTAACTGGCAAACTACAGACTACCCAGAGGTAGATAGCCCAGCATCTATTACTGCGGATAATGGACAAGTGTCTGTAGTGGACATTGACCTACCCTTCACTGACAACCCTGTTGAAGCTAGACGTATTGCTCGTATATCTCTTGAGCGTAACAGACAACAGCTTACTGTTAGTGCAGCCTTTGGACTTAAGACACTACAAGTACAAGTTGGCGACAACATCCGCCTGACTAACTCTCGTTTTGGTTGGGACAACAAAGAGTTTGAAGTTGTTTCTTGGTCCTTTGGCCTTACTGATGGCCTTGATTTACAGACTAACATGATACTTCGTGAGACTGCTGAGTCTGTATATGATGAAGTTGATGATGGTGTCGTTTACGAAAGAGATAACACAACCCTGTTGTCACCCTTCTCTGTGCCAAACGTAGCTCTTTCTGTAACTGCTGCTGCTCAAGTTAGTAACCAGAAGGTATCTAACCTTGCTATCGCTACAGTTACAGCAGGTCGTCCAGAAGCTGTTGATTATGTAGAAGTAGAGTACAAGCTCACGGATGAATCTACTTATTCAACCTTTGGCCAAGGACCACTTGGGGAGTTTAGGGTACGAGATTTAGAAGTGGGCAACTACGACGTTAGAGCTAGGGCTGTAAACACTTTTGGTATCAAGGGTACATTTCAGTACCTTTTGGATACAGAGATTAACGCTTTCCTTGGAGACCCTTCCGATGTTAGCGTCTTAACTTCCGAGTTGTCAGGAGGTACATTATTTCTATCGTGGCCACCTGTCCCTGATCTTGACTTGAGCCACTATGAGGTCAAGCACAACTCTAATACTTCGGGTGCAACTTGGGGTAACTCTTCTACTATTATCGAAAAGATTGCTAGGCCAGCTACCTCAGCTACAGTCCCCGCAAGATCAGGCACTTTCCTAATTAGGTCTTATGATAAAGAAGATAACTTCAGTGAGAACGTAACAACTACGGTTGTTCTTGCGTCTGAGTTGCCCCAACTCGGTCAGACAGACACTGTAATAGAAGACCCAACATTCTCTGGCTCTAAGACTAATGTTGTTGTCAACTCAGGGAACCTTGAGATTGACGACAGTACAGGCGCTAGTCCAACGGGAGAATACTTCTTTAACAGCCTTGTAGACACAGGTTCGTCTCGTACTTGTCGTGTCACAGGTGTTCGTACCTTTACTCGCGCTTATGATAACGGTACGTTACTGTGGGACGATATACCCCAGAACTTTGACACTTGGCCTGATAACTTTGATACTTGGACAGACGAAGACGCTGACTTTGGTGATGTTTCTGTCATCGTCTATGTGTCATCTACTTATGATGACCCATCTGGTTCACCTACTTGGGGTAGTTACATTCCCGCTAATGGAGCTGATGTTGTTGGACGTGCCTTTAGATTTAAAGCGGTACTAAGCAGCACAAACACAAACTTCACCCCTTCTGTATCAGCACTAAGTGCTACAGTTGAATACTAATAGAAAGGGCCGACATGAGCCAACACGATTTAGACATTGCTAACCAAACCGCATCTCAGACAAGAGTTGACCTAAACCTATCCCTTAAGGCATTGGGTAGTACAAGTAGCGGAATTTCTGAACCTACGACCTCTTACCCCAACCAGCTTTGGTACGACACCGATAACCACATCCTCAAGTTAAAAGCGGAGGTTGGGGGAGACTGGATTAACATTGGTTATTTCGACCAGTCCGCAGATGCTTTTCGTATCCTTGACGACACACAAGTTGTCAACACAAGTGGTACTCAGACGGGTTTACTTGGCGATCAAACCACAGCTACTTGGGAAACTGGCACAGGAACTACGGAGAGCCTTGTGTCGCCAGCTAAGGTTAAAGCTGCTATCTTGGCTAATTTTAGCGATATAAAAATGACTAGTGACACCCTAACAAGCGCAATAAGCAAGAACGAAGCCCAGATTAATTCTGGTGACCAAACTTACGTTACGGTTACGTTACCCTCTGGCGCACCTACGGGTAACTACGCTTTAAGCATCTATTACAACTTTATAGCAAGTGCGTCAGGTTCGGATAATAACTGGCAGGCGACAACCCAAATTAAGAAGGGAACTAGCGTCTTGTTTAGTAGAGTCTACCGAGCCAGCTCGTCTAACAACTCTTCTCTTGTTGAACCTGACGTAAATTACTCTAAATCACTGTCCTGTAGCGCAGGTGACTCTTTTACCTTTATCATTAAACAGAATAATTCTAATGACATAAGTGATGCCACTTTAAATGCGTTCAATTTTACCCTTACGGGTCCATACGAATCTCACTAAGGGGGATAGAGCATGTCATATAAACTAGGAACACGTAGCCTACAGAGCCTGTCAGGTGTACACCCTGATCTAGTCGATGTAGTTAAACTTGCTATCACAATCTCTGAGGTTGACTTTACAGTCCTCGAAGGTATCCGTAACATTAACCGTCAACGTGAGTTGTATAAGGCTGGTAAGTCTACTACTATGAACTCACGACATATTACAGGTCATGCTGTAGACCTAGCACCTTGGCCTATCTCATGGGAGTGGGAAGACTTCTACCCTATTGCTGATGCTATGAAGGCTGCTGCTGAGGAGCTTGAGATTGATATTGTTTGGGGTGGCGATTGGAAGAGTTTTCCTGATGGCCCTCACTTCGAACTCTCACGAAAGACGTACCCATGAGCAACCAAGAATGGCACCTTAATAAGAGTGTACCGTTAACCTTTGTCTTTGCTATTGCAATGCAAACAGTAGCCCTTATCTGGTTTGTCGCCAGTCTAAATGGGGCTGTGGAATCTAACAGAGACGACATCCTACGTCTGGAGACCAAGACACAGACGTTGGAAAATATCGTGCAGCAACAAGCCATAGCTACAGCCCGTATGGACGAGAACATTAAGGCTATCCGATCCGCTGTAGAATCAATGGCTGGTGTTGGTCGTTGAAGACGAAGACCTTTAAGAGAGAACTAGCTGTTGCCCTTCTACTGTGGTTAGTTTATATTGTGGAGACTAAAGATGTCAGTATCATACAGGTTCTTGCTTGGCCGATATTCTCGTATGTTGCTGCTGCTTTCGGCTTTGACGCTTACGGCAAGTTGCAGCAATGGTCCACTAAGTCTCCTAACGGGGGGCGGACCGAACGTAGCAGCGAACACTCAGATAGGTAGAGAGAACGTACAAAACGTGGGTGTTAACACATCTTTACGACCCCAGTTGAGGGTAGAGGCACCAGTAGAGACTGTCGTACAGGACACTAGCACTACCAAGAACACTGAGATCGACCCCCTCATGTTAATCCTCTTGATCCTTGGTTGGTTAGCTCCATCACCTAGTGAGATGGGCAGGGGCATACTAAAGCTCTTCAGACGTAAGTAAACACAGAAAAGCCTCCTTAGTTTTCACTAGGGAGGCTTCTTTGATTCTAGGTCTTGTCTTCTTCACCAATGACTTGAGCTACACCTTGGTATAGTATCTCTATGTCGGTCTCTACAGCACCCATCTTATAGGCTAGGTACACTGACACCCCGAGGTTTGCTATTAGTAGTCCCTCAAATAATGTCATTTGCCCTCCTCTAACTCAGCTAAACGGTCAAGATACCAAGTAGCTTTCTTGAGGTCTTCTAGTCCGTTCTTATAACGCCAACGGTGGAGATACTTAGCTATATTCCCTCGGAGGTATCCTATGTATTCTTCTGGTGTCAGGAAGTCCTCTATGTACGCAATACACTCAATCTTACCAGACCCGTAGTGTGCTGGGCTGTTTACATTATCTACTTCGTCGTACTCATGCTGTTTCACATCTGCATGTGCTAGGTTTTCTATCTTCCACTTAGCCACTATAACTTCTCCTTTACAAATGCCTTAACCCACATGGCTGTGATGTCAGACCTTACGATGTCATCGACAGTGAACTCAATAATGTTCACGGGCAACATATGCTTCTTAGCAATATGAATAACCTTCGTCAGTCCATCCTCTTCTTTAAGGTCACTCTGTTGAGCATCCCCATTCAGTACAATCGTAGTGCCTTCACCCACTCGTGTCAGCAGCATCTTAAGTTCGTGTAGTGTAATGTTCTGTGTTTCATCGACAATAATAAAGGCGTTCTCAAAGCTACGTCCACGCATCAAAGCCATAGGTGCAACTTCGATGTTACCATTCTTAACACCTGTTTCCACTGCACCCTTGCCTAAGTGCTTCTCTAGTACGTCTAACACTGGTAAGGCCCAAGGCATAGTCTTCTCAGCCAAGTCCCCCTTAAGGAACCCTAGCTCCCTTCCTACAGCTACGTGTGGGCGTGTGATGACAATCTTATCAATGCTCTTGGACGTATATAGATCAGCAGCATATGTCGCTGTTACATACGTCTTGCCCGTACCTGCTGGACCTAAGATGAATACCTGCTGACTTTCCTTTAGGGCTTTGATTAACTCACCCTGCATGACAGTCTTTGGTACTAACCCAGAGGTCTTCTTCTTTGCTGCCCCCTTGTACGTAGTCTCACGCTTTTCTTTCTTCTTAGGTGCTTGTTGTGCCACTTAGTATTCCCCCTTGTTGTTGATAAATCCCATAAGTGTCTCAAGCTCTCGGAAGCCACCAATATGTTTGCCATCAGTAGCAAAGATTTGAGGCACAGTCTTCAAGTTAGCCTCTTTCATAAGAGACAGAACCCACTTGTTTGGCGGGGACTCTACGTTGAAGACTACATAGTTGATCTTATCTAAGTCCATCATAGCCTTAGCTTTGTCACAGTACTTACAGTTGTTACGGGTAATGATAGTGTACATAGAATCTCCTTATAAATGTTGGTCTGGTGAATTAAGCCTCACAAGGTAGTAGCGATCACCGTGCGGGTCTTCGCCTTTGTAACCCTTAACTTGCATTCGATTGCTCCTCTTAATTGTTGTGCGGGGTACCACCTGACATTCCCGCTCCCAGTTCCTTAGACTGGCCCTGATACCACGTGGCTGACGGCCACCGCATCCCCTTGCGCACCGTCAGTGCGTTACCAAGCCAATCCCTCTAACCCCAACCTTGGTTAAACTAAGTCTACGATCTCACAGCTATCCCCAGAACAAGCTAATGTCTGACTTCCTGCTGTGTTGTCTTCTCCTTCATAGTCCGATAGCTTACCCCAGTCAATAGCCTTTGGCATAACTGACAGTAGCATCTCATACTCTGACTTCCCTACGTCTTGGTAGGGTGCCTGTTGATATGTGTGTTCGCTAAACGGCAAGAACGACACACCAGACATCTCATCAAAGTATTTGTAGACATACGCACCTACTTCTAACCACTCATCAGCCTTGACGTTAATTGTCACGGAGGGCTTGTGTTCACACCAACTACGTTGGTAGGCCAACCACATATCCAACTGCTCGATAGCAGACATATCAGCCGTACAAGTTGCACCAGCGGGTGCTTTCATAGGGAAGCTGAATACTGTCGTCTGATCGGGCTTAAACACATCAGGTTCATTAGGGATGCCTTGATCCTTCATAAACTGTGTCAGAGGGTCTTTGTTATCACCTCGGACGGTGCGGATATAGTAGGGACTATGACGGGCGTGGATTCCACTGGCGCTATCAACCAGCTGCGAAACGGTCCCGCTAGGCTTAACACAACTGATAGCAGTAGCAACAGGGATACCGAGACGTTCAGCCCATTCCGCATTGGTAGCCACAGCAATCTTTTTAAGATGGTCAAGTGTCTTCTCCAGTCCGATGTTCTTGGTTGTCATTAACGGGTTGTCCATGATGCCCGTCATAGATACGCCCAACAGTCGTTCTTCCTCCGTGTTCTTCTGCCAAATCTTACGCAAGTATGGGAACTTGGTATGCGTAGACTGGATAGTGCCAAGGATCGTTGCGATACGAACCTTACGTTCTAGGGTCTCCAAAGTGTCAGTAGCACGTACTACACACTCGGTTAGGTTGCAGAACTGGCTTGGGCGCAAGATGATTTCACTGCAAGGATTAGTTCCGAACTCGTAGTTAGCTTCACGACGACCATTCAAGGCT
>Ga0075444_10002317_pt1 | contig 11499 bp, 10 predicted proteins | sample CoawatmetaG01DNA_FD_76836 | JGI IMG/M metagenome (GOLD analysis project Ga0075444, IMG submission 76836) | Marine microbial communities from the West Antarctic Peninsula - Coastal water metaG017-DNA | ecosystem: Environmental > Aquatic > Marine > Coastal | place: Atlantic Ocean: West Antarctic... | reverse complement strand
GATTAGCTATTTCCTCACCTGACCTAGATGGCCCTGCATTAAAAATCCTCGATGCTATTCTAACTCTACGATCTAAATGTTCTGTGGATACCCAGTCTAGTTTTTTTTCTGAGTAACCGTCGGGTTGTCTAGAGGCCCAAAAACTATGGCCAATTTCTTCAAGAATAGCTAATGGTTCATAATTCGGTGTGCCATCATCTCTAATACCGCCAAAGCCTCCAGCTGATTTGTTTTCTTTCATAAAATTAGCCCCCGAAACTCGAATACCCTGCAACATCCACGTTGATGGCCAAAGGAATTTTTTAACCCTTGTTGCTCGTGTAACTTTCAACGTAGCCTCATGAACCTTAACCAAGTCACCTTTTGAAGCTTTCCAAGCATCATAAATGATTTTAATTTCATTTTTATTTGCATTTTCACCAATGAAATGGATCGCTAATTTTTTTGAGAGATGTTTAGCAGTAAAATCATCCTGAGCCAACATGTCTGTTAATTTACGGAGCGCTTTAGGACCAGCAGGAAACGGCTTTCCCATTATAACTTTTTTCCCAGGTTCTGCTTTATTCTTAATATAAGATGATAAGGTAAATTCCTCTAATGACATGTTTCCAATTGGATTTCCTTTTTGTATTTTAAGTTCCTTATAGCGCTTAACAAAACTAGTAAGATTCACCCCCCAACCAGCTAATACTTTAGCAGCATTTCTTATATCAGTTTCGGTATATTTTCTTGCAGGTGAAACTGTATGTAGCTCCATTAACTCTCGTGCTAAATTATCATTTAAACCAGCAGTTTTCCCGTTTTTTTTAAAGCTAATTGCCTGCTTTGAATTTTCACCCGAATTAGCCGTGTTATCGAGGTAATCTAACATACCTGGATGAGTTGTCGCCAGATATAATAAATTATCAAAAGATCCACCCAAATTTTCATAGATTACATTATGGATTAGATCTCCTATCACATAATTTCTAAATCCAGATGAACCACCGACTGTAAAATGATTTACCCAAAAGTGTAGTAATCTTTGTTTAAATATATCATTTCCATATACTGCAGAGTTCCAAAGCTTTTGTACGTCATAAAGATGAATATCGCTTTTTCTCTTTGAAGCCCGCTGTCGAAGTTTTTTTTCTTCTCGGCTAATCTTTTCTTTTTCAGTTTTTTCTACATATCTCAGATGCTTATGAAGTCTATTAAGCCTTTGTTCGATTGAGAAATTATGCTCTTCAGGCCATAATCCCACTTTATTGAGGCCAAATAATTGAAACTTGCCATCTAGCTGATTACTATTCCAAATATCAATATTTGAGGGAACTTCGTCGTCTGGCCTAAATCCAAAACCAACTTTTCTTGCCCAATTATTTTTGTTTTCGTACATTTCTTTTATCCACTTAAACTTATGTTTAAACATTGAACACTATTGTTGAGAGTAATTTAATTTGTTTAATTAGCAATCTTTTATTACTATGAATTATCAACAATTGTGGTGATGGAGAATAATCCAACGTGAAAAATCTTGCTCAGAGCCTTATCAACAATCTTCCAAAGGCAGAACTCCACCTCCACATTGAAGGAACACTAGAGCCTGAGATGATGCTAATTTTAGCAAAGCGAAATGGGATTAAACTGCCTTATGTGACTGTAGAAGATGTTCGGAGTGCATATCAGTTTGATTGCCTTCAAGATTTTCTTGACCTTTATTACTTAGGTATGTCCGTACTCCTGACAGAGAAAGATTTTTATGATTTAACATGGGCTTATTTGGAACGAGTTCATGCCGATCGGTTAACACATGTGGAAATGTTTTTTGACGCCCAAGCACACACGGATCGAGATGTCGCATTTGAGACGGTACTAGGGGGTATCACAACTGCTCTAGAACAGGCGCGCAAAGAGTTTGGAATAACATCGAAATTGATTATGTGCTTCCTGCGGCATCTCCCCGAAGAACAGGCATTTGAGGCGCTTGAATGTGCCTGCAAGCACAAAGAGCATATTTTTGGCGTGGGATTGGACAGTGCTGAAAAAGGAAATCCACCTAGTGCCTTTGCTCGAGTGTTTGAGGCGGCACGAGAGAAAGGGTTCGTACCTGTTGCTCACGCTGGTGAAGAGGGGACGGCAGAAAATGTAAGGGAAGCATTAGATGTCCTGAAAATCGATCGCATAGATCATGGGAATCATGCGCTAGACGACCCTGCCCTGACGCAGCGCTTGGCCAAACAACAGACACCTCTTACTATGTGTCCAATTTCTAATTGGCGACTAAAAGGGATCCCATCACTATCGGTAAGCCCAGTGAAAAAGGCCCTTGATGCAGGTTTATTGGTGACAGTAAATTCAGATGATCCCTCATATTTTGGCGGATATTTAAATGATAACTACCGAGCGGTTCACGAACATCTAGGATTATCTGAGAAAGAAATAATACAATTGGTAAAAAATTCGTTTGCAGGTTCGTTTCTGAGCGATAGTGAAAAGCAAAGTCAGTTGGATAAAGTTGACCAACAAATTGGCACACAGATAGGCCGTAAATAATACTTTCAAAACTAATAATTGAAACGATAAACTGATGAATTGAAACATGAACAATCCTTTTACAAACCCACCAATAAAACCCGACACGCAGGACGGTCATTATGACCACGCCGAACTTGGGTTGGCCAATCGCAACTCAGGCACATTGTTGGAAACCCTAGCACTGGATATTACACCTTCCGGAGCACATTATCTGCTGACCCATTTCGACACTCCTATCTTGGATCCTAATATTCATCGATTGCAGTTTGAAGGTGCTTTTGCCAACCCGTTTGAAATGAATATGAACCAAATCCGTAGTCTGCCCCAGATCACGATACCTGTGACACTTGAATGCGCAGGAAACGGGCGGGCGGGCCTTTCTCCACGCCGATATTCAATGCCCTGGGGGGTTGAAGCAGTGGGCACATCAGAATGGATTGGAACACCACTTGCGCCACTGATTGCTCAGGCAAGTCCAAAATCTGATGTTGTTGAAATCTCTTTTACCGGGGCTGATTACGGATATGACGATGGAGTTGGACATTACTTTGGCCGTAGCTTAACCCTTGATCAACTTGGTACGCTTGATGTTATTTTAGCATACGGAATGAATGGCCAACCGCTCTTACCCCAGCACGGTGCTCCACTCCGAATTGTAGTACCAGGATGGTATGGGATGGCATCAGTTAAATGGTTAGATAGAATTGGAGCACTGACCCAACCTTATGATGGTTATCAGCAGATCCGCACGTATCGTTTCAAGGAGAGCGCTGAAGACGAAGGTCGGCCTGTCACCCATATAAGAGTAAAGTCGTTGATGGTTCCCCCGGGTGTGCCCGATTGGCTCAGCCGAGTGCGCTGTGTGGAAGCGGGAGACGTACATATTCAGGGACGGGCATGGTCTGGATTAGGCCGTACAATTACCAAAGTAGAGTTTGCTGCAAATGGAACTTGGCAAGAGGCTAAACTGAAAGAGCGCAAAGGCAAATTTGCCTGGACTGGATGGGAGCATACTTGGAGCGCTGAACCTGGCAAATACGTTTTGCAGTGCCGAGCCACAGACGAAACAGGCGCAATTCAGCCAATCAATCCGCCTTGGGACCTCTCCGGCTTTGGCAACAATGCTGTCCAGTCCGTTCGCGTCTTTGTGAAGGCCTAAGTCAAAGTAAGAAATTGTAGAGCTTATGGTTGGGTACTGACTAGGACAAACGAATTAAGCATAACTCCATTATTAATTAATTCTCTTCATCCAATAGCCACCCGCTTCATCTTGGACTTCCTTTAAGCGGTTGGACCATATATTTGCTTCAATTTCTGGTAGTTTATTTTTGAGTGCTTCTACTTTTTCAATTATATAATTAGCTCTTACATCACCATTAGATTTAGCAATAAGTGCCCAAAAATACGCACTCTCATATGATTTTGGACTACTGTTACCTGTTAAGTAACCTCGAGCTAAAGAATAGAATTGTGGTTCATCCTTATTTTTTGTTTCTTTAAAATTAGTTGTTTCTTGTTGTAACTGAATTATTTCTGAAAGGCTAAGTTGCTTTTCTATAGTATTCAAATAAGTCGGTGCATTTTTATTTCCTTGAGATCCCATTTTTTGAGCTACTATATACGCATCACTGAAGCTGCCTTCAGATAGGTATAAATCAATCAACATCTCATTAGCCTTTTCATGGCCATTTGAAGCTAAATACTCAAATATTTTCCTAGATAAGTTTGAATTCTTTATTGTGCCAATGCCACTATTAAAAGAAATCCCCAATTCAAATAATTTTTTTGTTTCAAATCCAGAAAGATTACCATTTAGTATTTTATCTAAATCAGATTTAGAAACATGCTTTGATTGTTTAGCGTTATTTACAGAAATAACAGGATTTAACCTAATATATGTTAAGTTTGGGTTTTGGAAAATTTCATAGTCCAGATTTACTCCATCTGCAGATGAAATTTGAGTGGAAATTGTTATAGACTTAGGCTCCTCTATAAAGTCATCAACAGCCTGAGCTACTTGCCCAGATATTTTATCTACCAAATTTTGATTTAAAATATTTTTTAATTCTTGCGCAAGAAATAGAGATACACCGGTTCCAGCAATTCCACTTTGAACAAATTGCTTGGGTAATTGTTTAGATATATTTTCCCAAAGACCATTGTTTTCAAATCTTACATGCAAAGCCTGCAGTTTAGCAACGAATGTAAGGTCTGAATTGGTTGCAACAGAAAAATAGCCCAAATCAGCACCCATTGTAAAACTTACTGAATCTTGCAACTCACCATATAAAGCAAATGTAGTGGCTGCTGATTTATATTCATGCCCAATATCAATTTTTAAAAATGGAATATTTATATTTGAAATTCCAGATAAAGAAAGCATTGCACGTGTTTCAAGTGGAAAGCAAAATTGATTTATTTCAAGGTCAGATACTCCAATTGAAAATTGTTCAGAAGATAAGTTTTCATTACGGGTGCCTGATATATTTAATGCCCCCATATCAATTTCGCATCCGTCTAATGCCTCAAGTGAAAAAGGTATAATTTTTAGCCCAGAGACAAAAAAAGTTTCTAAATTTGGATCGTACCTAACATCCTCATAACTGATCTCAGCAAATGACCTAGCTGTTGAAACACCAATCTCAAATAATCGATTTGATATTTTATTTATTATTTTTATTGGATCTATGGATAAGCCTTCAGCAGACGCACTGGTGGAAACACTTAAAATCAACAACACTGATATTATTTTTGAAAATCTATAAATTATTTTCATACTTTACCTTTCACGTAGATTAGCATCTATCAGATTAGTCACCTCTATCTTTTGAGATATCAGGAGGCGTCATTAGACATCATATCTATACCGATACCTTGCTCAGAAGCAATAAACCCCAGTTTTCCAAGTGGTATTTATTTCAATTTACCGTGCTTTATAATACTACTCCATTAATATTACCTCAATTTATGGTAATATTATTTATGGCATAATTAAAGTATATTTTATTGCCTTAAATATGATAATGTATCCCGAAGATTGGCTGAACAGATTGAAACTAATAAATAACAGATTTAAAATTCTTGTAGCAACTTTTCAAGAGTATCAACGGCAGCTTCACCCTTAAGGCTATGTTTCCATAAGTTTTCAGTAACACTTTGGTGTAACTTAATGACCTCTCGAGCAGAGGTTATTGTCGCAACGCCAATTCTTACATTTGCAGAAGCACCTAATCTATAAGGACTAGTAGCTACTTGCGCATTAATACCTTTGCGAAGGATCTGAAAGCTGGTACCTGGCATAGAATCTTGCACCACTCCTATTTGGACACCAATTGGCTGCTCTTTAAGAAGAGAAATAACATTCCTAACTTCCAAGACAGCTGCTTTTTTACGAGTATCAATTTTATTTGGATTTAAATTTGTACTTCCAACAAAGCCTGATCTAACAAATTGTTCAAGTTCCAAGGCTGAGATTAGAGCTATGATATTGGGTTTCCGTTTTTTAAACGCTTTTTTGCGACTAAGTAAAATTTCAATTAATTGAGATATTGAACTTTCCAGCCCCCCCCTGTTTGCAGCACTATCTGGCACACTTTCAAGTAACACTTGAGGAAGCAGTTCATCATAACTGTCTGATGTCAATAAATATGGAACAGGACCAAACAAAACTGTAATCTGGTCTGCTTCAGCCTCAATTTGTCTGAGGCGTTCAAAAAATGTAACTGCTGAAGCAATATTTTCAGATCCAACACCAAAAAGTGAGGCAAGTGAAACATCCAGTAAATCTGCAATTTTACCAAGTGCATCAACACGAATGGGTTTTCCTGCTTCATACCTATAAATTGATGCTATAGAAATCCCAGTTTTCTTTGCAACATCTTCTGGAGATAATCCCATCCCCAAACGATAAGATTTTAATCTGTTACCAATTTCAGAGATCATTTGGAACTGTGAGGTCATTTTAATATATTTCTAAATTTATTATATGAATAACATAATAAAAACTTCTTTTACTGTATAGTCATATCTTATAATTTTATCAAATTTGATAAATTTCTTGACTTTTTCACATTACTGGGCTCTTTTTCTTCTATTAACAGTGGAGGAAAAAATGAAAAATAAATTTAAGATTAGCCGACAACGATTATCTACAATTGCCCTATGTGCTTTAGCATTTACATCTAACCCCGCTCTGGCACAGGACTTCGTAGCAAGAATTGGGCACCTAGAGTCACCCCAACAAAGCCGACATGTTCATCTTGAACGAGTGGCTGGATTAGTCTCAGAACGAACTGGCGGCGCAGTTGAATTCCAACTTTTCCCGCAAGCCCAGCTAGGAAACCAACGAGTAATGACAGAAGGCGTTCAATTAGGGACATTAGAAGCGACCGTTTCGCCAGCAGCCTTTCTTGGCGGTTTTAATTCAGCCATATCTATATTGGATATCCCCTACTTAATGCCAGCAGATTCAGCAAAGGCCCAGGCTTTACGTGAGGGCCCTTTTGGAGATGCATTGCTTGAAAGCTTTAGCAGTAAGGGTGTCGTTGGTGTAGCTTGGTGGCCAAATGGAATGAAAAACTTTACTTCAAATAAGCCTCTAAATAACATTGCAGCATTTGCAGATCAAAAGTTTCGTGTGATGGACTCAAAAATCTTAATTGAACAATTTAATGCACTTGGCGCATCTGCTATAGCATTACCATTTGGCGAATTATATACATCTTTGCAAACTGGAGTTGTCGACGGACAAGAAAACCCTCTTGATACTATTCTTCGTATGAAGTTTTTTGAGGTCCAAGATTACCTAGTAATTTCAGAGCATGGCGCAATGGAAGACCTCGTTCTTTTTAATCCAACCTGGTGGAATAGCCTTCCAGATGAATATCAAGGCATTATCAAAGATGCGTTTAACGAAGTTGTTCCTGATTTGATTGTTCACAAGGGAGAGGCCGTAAAAGGCGCACTTGATGCAATTGCGAAAAGTGACATAAACATTCGGACAGCTTCTGCCGATGAGCGAAGCGCATTCCGTGATGCTATGTATGATGGTTCAGCCGCTGCATACATCGATCGTGCCGGAGATGCAGGCCAAAAGCTTATCGATATATATACAGCGAACCATTAAAAAAGATTTTAATGTAGCCAGGCCTACCAAAAATAGGCCTGGTGAAAGTTTTATTTAGTTCATGAGACTTAATCTCTTTGCAGGTGATTAAAGGAAAATACAGTGAAATTATTATTTTACATACGCCTAGCAGAGCGGTCATTTTTAGTAGCACTATTCTTAGCAATGGTAGTACTTTTTTTTGGTAATGTTATCGCCAGAGAAATAGGTGGAACATTTGCAAGCAAATTTGCTTGGATAGAGGAAGCCGTGAGGTTCATGAATATATTTTTAGTATTTATAGCACTTGGGCTTGCTTTGGAAAAAGGTCGCCATGTTGGAATAGATACGCTTCGAGACAGATTACCCAAAAATCTAAGAAAGTCTCTTCTAAAAATTATTGATGCTACAGGTTTTTGCTTTGCAATCTACCTCTCATGGCTTGGAATTGGTCTTGTTAAATTCGTCCTAATGACAGGCCAACGAAGTCCCACACTAGATATTCCTGTAGGTTGGGTTTATTCTGCACCAGTAATTGGCTTTGGCCTCTTAGCGCTACGATTTGCACTAAGCTTCTTTGGCTACATAGACCGCTTTACCATATATGATTCGAATGTGGAGGCTGAGCAATAATGCTTTTTTTAATTATTGGTTTAGCCGCGATTTTGCTTATTCTTGGATTTGAAATGTTTCTTGTGTTGGGAATACCTGCACTTGCAACTAAAGAAGCTTTTTATGGAAATATTCCAGATCTAGCAGTTATTCAGAAAATTTTTGGTGGAATTGATCACACCACACTTCTTGCAATTCCATTTTTTATATTTGCTGCTCACCTTATGGGCTCCGGGCAAATATCAAAAAATTTAACAGGCCTAGTTAGATCACTTATTGGCCATACTCGCGGAGGTATGGGCCATACAGTAATTGGCGCATCAATGGCCTTTGGGTCTGTGTCAGGATCAGCACCAGCAACGGTGGCAGCCATGGGCAAAATGGTATACCCAGAAATGCGCAAAAATGGTTTCTCAGAAAAATTTAGCCTTGGTCTGCTTGTTGCCAGTGCAGAAACAGCACTTTTAATTCCTCCTTCTATTACATTTATTATCTATGGCTGGATGACGGGTACATCAATTGCTAAACTTTTTGCTGGCGGCTTAGCTGTTGGTATATTTTTGGGCTTAGCCTTTGCTATTATGGTATGGATTGAAGCAAACGCTGCGGAATCCAGCCTGATAAAAAAACAACTTGGGGTGAAAGATATACAGCAACCAGAAAGGCAGTATGGGCACTTGGCATGCCATTTATTATCCTAGGTGGTATATACTCTGGCACAATAACACCAACTGAAGCTGCCGCTGTGAGCGTTGTCTATGCTATTTTTGTTGAGATGGTAATTTATCGTAATTTTAGTTTTAAAGATTTGGTAAATATTACAGAACAAAGTGCTATAGCGACTTGTGTGATATTTATCCTGCTCGCGATGGGTGGTCTAATTTCATTTTATGTCACACTAGCTCAGGTTCCAACGCAAATTACAGACTTTTTAACCGCTATAGATGCTGGGCCATTCCAGTTTCTCTTAGCTGTAAATATATGCTTTCTAATTGCAGGTATGTTTATTGATCCAAACTCTGCATTACTTATTCTTGTCCCCCCCCTCTTCCCAGTAGCAACAGCCATGGGTGTCGATCCTGTTCACTTTGGCATGATAGTAACTCTTAATATTAGCCTTGGAATGATCACACCACCTTTTGGCCTAGACATATTCGTTGCATCTTCCACTTTAAACAAACCTGTCCTTAACATTATAAACGGTGTCTGGCCGTTCGTATTTGTCAACATTTTAGTTTTAATGGTTGTTACTTACGTACCCCAAATATCACTTTTTATTCCACAATTAATCTTTGGTTGAGAGAGGCACATTATGACAATTCAACAATTGCCAAACATAGAAAATGCTTCTCCAGCCACCAAAAATATTTACGAAGTGGACACATTTGTAAAAAGTAACACAGCAATTACTGAAGAGTACCGCCTCCTCATTCTTGAAGCACCAAAAACTATACTAAATTGTCAACCAGGACAATTTTTTCACCTTCAATGTCCAGTTACAAGGTCCCATCAACCTTATTTGCGACGTCCAATGAGTATTTACAGTTACTCTCAACAAGATTGCGAACTTCAGTTTCTCTTCAAGGTAACGGGTGAAGGAACTCAGGCTCTTTCAGAACTTAAAAATGGTGATACCCTTAACGTCCTAGGCCCCCTTGGTGTTGGATTTTCTATAGAGCCTGAGTGGGAAAATCTTTTATTGCTCGCTCGCGGTGTCGGCCTAGCAACTCTAGCACCGCTCGCTCAAGAGGCAAACAGACTGGGGAAAAAACTAACAGCAATCTGTTCGGCTCGTTCACCAAATGCTCTTATGTCTATAGATTACTTTAAAGATATGGGAGCAGATGTGATCACCATTACTGATACAGAGGGTACCTCTACATTAGATAATATGAGACATATCATTGAGTTAAAAATTTCCCAAGGCGCCGTCGACGTAATGTATACATGTGGCTCAAATCGCATGCTGAAATTGCTTCAAGAAATTGGAAATTTACACTCACTTCCTGGAGAAATAGCTCTAGAACAGCAAATGGCTTGTGGTTTGGGCATGTGCCAGTGCTGTGTACGCTCCTTCAACCGATGCGGGGTTATAACCCAAGAACGTGTGTGCCGGGAAGGCCCTGTCTTTAAGATTCAAGAAGCAATGCCATGGTAAACCTTAAGACAAAAATAGGTGAATTAATCCTTAAAAACCCGATCATGCCAGCTTCGGGAACCTTCTCTGAAGACCTTGCAGAAGTACTAGACCTTAATAAACTTGGCGCACACGTAACAAAGACAATTACAGAAGAAAAACGTTGTGGAAATCCTTCCCCTCGCGTGTGCGAAGTAAGTGGTTCAATGTTGAATTCGATCGGTATTCCCTCAAAAGGAATTGAGTATTTTATTGATACAGTTATTCCTTTTTATAGTCAGTATAATGTTCCTCTTATTGTTAGTATTTCCGCACAAACTTCAGATGGGTTTGCACGAATTTGTGAACGCGTTTCAGTACCTGGGGTAGATGCTATTGAAGTTAATATATCATGTCCAAATATTGAAGAAGACGGCAAGGCATTTGCCATGCGCCCATCCACAACTCAAAGCGTTATGACTAAATTACGTAGTGCTACAGATCTTCCTCTCTGGGCAAAATTGAGTCCAAATACTGGTGAAACCATTGAGGTGGCTATGGCAGCTGAAGAATCAGGGGCAGATGCACTTGTCGTCTCAAATACAATGCTATCAATGGCGATCGATATTCATAGTCGTAAGCCAAAACTTGGGAACCTTATGGGGGGGCTTTCTGGGCCATCTCTAAAGCCGATAGCACTACGCATGGCTTATCAGTGCGCCAAATCAGTCAGTATTCCAATTATTGGTTGTGGTGGCATTTCAACAGTTGAAGATATTATTGAATATTTAATTGCAGGCGCTACCGCTATTCAAGTTGGCACTGCAACTTTTATTAATCCAAATGCAATGGTCACATTACTTGCCGACCTCGAGAACTTTCTACAAAAGCAAAACATACAGAATATTTCAGATTTAATTGGATCAGTTCGAGATGAAGATGCAACTGATGACGTTGTATTCATGGAAACAGCACCATGAATGTAAAACACAAATTTACGATAGATACTGCGGAATTATTGCTTGCAAATTCATGGTTTACAGCTGTTGAATACATGAGCCCCGATGAAGAAGGTGTCACCCGACCTGCATTTTCAGCGATGGAAACCCAAGTTCTTGATTACCTAGCAGACCAAGCAAGGTCTGCAGGG
>Ga0075444_10002311_pt1 | contig 11512 bp, 10 predicted proteins | sample CoawatmetaG01DNA_FD_76836 | JGI IMG/M metagenome (GOLD analysis project Ga0075444, IMG submission 76836) | Marine microbial communities from the West Antarctic Peninsula - Coastal water metaG017-DNA | ecosystem: Environmental > Aquatic > Marine > Coastal | place: Atlantic Ocean: West Antarctic... | reverse complement strand
GTTCTGTGCGGTTAGCTCTAAAGACACATGCTGGCCAAAGGTGGGGCTAGACTTGCGTATATCAACAGCCACATCCAGTACGCTCCCCTCAATCACTCTGACGAGTTTAGCCTGAGTATAAGGTGGTAATTGGTAATGTAGCCCTCTAAGTACGCCTTTGAGTGATTTGGATTCATTGCTCTGTAAAAAGTTAACTTTATATCCGATGGCCTCTTCAAACAGATCTTGTCTAAAGGTTTCTACAAAGTAACCTCTACCATCACCATGTGCAGTGGGTTCAATAAGTACTACATCTTTAATTGACTGAGGGGTGAACTTCAAATCACTTCCTCTGCACGTCTAAGTAGGTATTGTCCATATTGATTCTTCGCTAGGGCTTGAGCTAGCTCTAAGAGCTCTTCTTTATTAATATAGCCTTTCTCAAAAGCAATCTCCTCGATACAGGCTACTTTTAAGCCCTGCCTTCTCTCAATGGTCTCTATGAATGTTGATGCTTCTAGAAGGCTCTCGTGTGTTCCAGTATCAAGCCATGCATAACCTCTACCCATAAGCTCAACGGCTAGACGATCTTCTCTTAAATACATTTGATTAACGGTAGTAATCTCTAACTCTCCTCTACTAGAGGGTAGAATTTCACAAGCTTTCTTAACGACATCATTAGGATAAAAGTAAAGACCGGTTACTGCATAATTACTCTTAGGAATATCTGGCTTCTCTTCAATGCTAAGCGCTTTGCCGGTGGCATCAAAATCAACTACCCCATAGCGCTCAGGATCATTCACGTGATAACCGAACACGGTTGCCATATTTTTATCTTTAGCATTTGACACAGCGTTAACCAACATATCAGTCATGCCATGGCCGTAATAAATGTTATCACCTAGTATCAAACAGGCATCATCATCACCAATAAAATCTTTACCCAAGATAAATGCTTGAGCCAAGCCATCAGGAGAAGGTTGAACTATGTATTCAAACTTCATGCCAATGTCAGACCCGTCACCAAAGAGATGTTCAAACCTTGGCAAGTCTTCAGGAGTAGAGATAATCAAAACTTCTTGAATTCCAGCCAGCATTAAAACCGATAATGGATAATAAATCATCGGCTTATCATAGACTGGCATGAGTTGCTTTGATATGCCTTTAGTCAAAGGATAAAGGCGTGTACCTGAACCGCCTGCTAAAATGATTCCTTTCATTACAGATCTGTGTGTTTTAGTCATTAGTTCTCCAATAGTCTTTAATCCATGGAGATGGTTGAATGTGCCGATACCATTTTCCACTGCGACCTATAATTGCCTCAGGTGGGTTGGGCAATCCATGAAACAAAATAACCCGAGCTCCCCTCGGTATTGAGGGAGCTACGAACCAAGATTTAACCCAAGATGGGCAGCATTTATACTTAAAGCTAGGAACCCAGTCATCTGGCCAAAACTTTAATTTATCGAGCTTATCAATTTCTCGTGACAAATACGCCTGCTCATGGCGCACCTCATCTTTTACTTGCTTAGAGTTTTTTTCAAAGTGGTCTAAAATCTGCGGGTATTTTCCAGCCTCGAACCTAAATACCGAAGAGTTCCCCTCTCTCTTCTTTAAATTCTTTTTGTCATGCGCAATTAAAAAATCACCTGGTTGACTAAAGAATACATTCAATTTTCCAACAATTACTACGTCCAAGTCAAGAAAAAGTGTTGGCCCAGAAAGTCCACCAAAATCTTTTTTAAATACAGTGAGTTTCCTCCAGCCACGCTCAGGTGATCCAGAAGGAAGCTCTAGTTCTGGGAGTGCTTGTATCTCTACTTCGGGTCTAATGCCCATACTATTTTCAGTAAAGCATACAAATCTGAACTTGGAGTCCATATTTCGAGACACCATTGCATATAGACGGTTTACATATTCTACTGGGAACTTGTCTCCCCATTTCATGCAAATAATATTCATAGCTGGATTAGAATTAAAGACCCTACATTGCAAGAAAAATTATTAATATTACAACTTAAACCAATATTAAAGAGATATTTTTCTATATTGCAGGCAATAGTAATATTCATCTGATTGTGTTAATAATTATGTTTAATTATAGAGCATAATTAAGAAACATAAAAAAGGAAAATGATTACTACTCGTTAAAACACATATGCACTAATATGGTTAAGATTGTAGATATTTATCCACTTATTTTTGGTTCAATTGCTCTATAGAGGGATTGGTGGCTATTAGTACCCATAACGCTGACTATTATATGTGTTCATTAATTGAACACTAGCCGCAGTTATGATAGAATAAGCATTCAAAAGACCCTTATTGTGCAATTTTTATTATGTGCAATACTGCGGTAGCCTGCCTACTATTTAATTTCTTGTGGTTAATGAATAATAAAGACATACGTCTTGATCTGCTTCGTAAGTTGCAATCAAACCCTAAGTACACCCAAAGAGAGCTCTCCAAAGAGATAGGGATTAGCCTGGGTAAGGTAAACTACTGCATGCAAAAACTGACTGAGAGGGGATGGGTAAAACTAACAAACTTCAGTCGCAGCTCAAATAAATTGGGCTATATGTATCTTCTTACCCCTAAGGGAATAGAGCAGAAGGCAATGCTCACTAGCTTATTTTTAAAAACTAAGTTGGAGGAGTTTGAGATACTAAGAGACGAGATCAGTCAGCTAAAGCTTGACGAAAATGAAATGTCTAATGAAAAGTGATTAGAGCCCTTATCACTAGTAACACTGTATATAAATTATGAAAGAATTTTTAAAATAAGTTGAAAAATAGAAAATGAATATAGCTTTTGTTCCTGTAAGGTGTGAAATTAAATCCACTCCATTTAAAAATATAAAATTATTTTGCGGAAAGCCTCTTGTTTACTGGAGTCTTTTTGCTTTGCAAAATTCTATAAATATAGATGTTATTTATGTAGCTACAGAGTGCAGAGAAATAAAACAAGCTGTCAATAGTTTTAATTTTTCTAAAGTGAAGATTTACGATAGAGACCCTAATAATGCTTCAGATTCAGCAACCACTGAATCAGTTATGCTTGAATTTATAAATAGCAGAAGTTTTTTAGATACAGATTTATTTTTATTAGCGCAGGCAACATCACCTTTAATTCAAACAAAAGATGTTGATGGGTCAATTAATCAATTTAAGATTAAAAATTGTGATTCATTACTAACCTGTGTGAGAACAAAACGGTTTTTTTGGAATGATCATAATTCACCTATTAACTATGATTCTCAAAATAGACCTAGAAGACAAGATTTTGATGGAATATTAATGGAAAATGGCGCACTCTATATATCTAAAGTAGAAAGTATCAAAAAAAATAAAAATAGATTAGGTCAAGATATATCTATTTATGAAATGGATGAATATACAGCAATAGAGTTGGACGAAGAAGACGACTGGTTATTTGCTGAGCGCTTAATGTATAAAAATATATTAAATAGAGTTAATAATCCAGAAATTAAAATTTTTTTGACTGATGTTGATGGGACATTAACTGATGCAGGAATGTATTATGGAGAAGATGGGAGTGAATTTAAAAAATTTAATACACATGACGGAAAAGGATTTGAAATCTTACGTAAAGCAGGTATAAAAACTGGAATTATAACAAGTGAGAATACCAAAATAGTATCAAATAGAGCAAAAAAAATGAAGATAGATTATCTTTATCAAAGTGTAGAGCATCAAGGGAAGTTAGAAGTTGTAAAAGAAATATGCAGAATAGAAGGTATTGGATTGGAAAATGTTGCATATATAGGTGACGATTTAAATTGTAAGGATTTGCTGATAAATGTAGGCTTATCCGCTTGTCCATCAGATGCTATTGAAGAGGTAAAGCTTATTCCTGGCATTAGAATATTGACCAAATCTGGAGGATTTGGAGCTGTTAGAGAATTTATTGGCTTAATTGTTTAATTGAGATTGCCAATGAAGAATTTAATGCTGATCTCTTATTACCTAGTAAGAATATTTAATTCTAAATGAAAGGCTGAATTATTTTGCGATGCCACACAATTATTGGTAGATTTTTAATGCCCTGTTTTTTAAGTCTTCCTCAATGAGTAAATAAAAAAATGTTGCTTCTAATGCGAGAGCGGTCATGTAGTACTCCCAAGCCAGCACTGTTTTTGGACAGAGATGGTGTTATCAATTTTGATTATGGGTATGTTTGTTGTGAGGAAAACTTCCACTTTAAACCTGGCATTTTTGATCTAGTTTTAGGTGCTAAAGCCAAAGGATATTTATGCATAGTGGTGACTAACCAAGCAGGGATTGGCAGAGGCTTATACTCTATAGAGCAATTTAGGCGTTTATCAAAATGGATGTGTGAGCAGTTTGAAAATAAGGGAGCCAGTATAGACGCCATTTATTTTTCGCCATTCCACCCTTCAGAAGGGCAAGGAAAGTATTTGTTAGAAGAAAATACTAGGAAACCTGGAGCTGGTATGTTTCTTGAGGCAGTAAAGGATCATAACATTGATTTAACTAAATCTATTATGGTGGGCGATAAAATGTCTGACATGAAAGCAAGTTTGGCCGTAAATGTTGCTTTCAACTATCTCTTATCTTCACCCTTTGATATAGAGGCGTCCAAAGAACTTGATCAAAGAGTAAGCCTTGTTTCTGATTTAGCTACAATTACATCTCATCTGACTTATTAGGATTTTTATGCAGATGCTTGTTTTAGCTGGTGGATTTGGTAAGCGATTGAAAGATGTGGTTAATGATGTGCCTAAACCTATGGCGCCTATCAATGGTATTCCGCTGCTAAAGTTGCAGTTAGATCATTGGATACTTCAAGGACAACGAAGTTTTATTTTTCTTCTTTATCATCAAGCTGAGACCATAATAGAATTGTTAATCCAGCAATCTAGCTTTTATGGGAATTTAATCACTATCGATTGGATCGTTGAAAATACTCCCTTAGGTACTGGAGGATCAGTCTCCAATGCAATCCATAAGCGTGGACTAACGGACTCAGTTTTAATCGCCAATGCAGATACATGGTTAGATGGTGGATTGCAAAAAATCAGCAATAGTAAATCAGCTGTGATTGGTGTGATAAAAGTAGAAAATACAGCTAGATATGGCTCTATCTGTGTAGATAGAGACGGCAACATTACAGAGTTTGTTGAGAAGAAAACAAACTCCAAGGTTAATGTTCCTGGCATGATCAATGCAGGGTTATATAAACTCCCGATAAGTGCTTTTTTTTGGGAAGATGAGAGAGAATTCGCCCTTGAAGCTGAAATTTTACCGCAGTTATCTCGTAACAAATTGTTACGAGCAACAATGTTGGAAGGTGAGTTTTTCGATATAGGAATCCCTAAAGATTATTATAAATTCTGTGAATGGTATAAATTACAAAAAGGAAATCGTGGATAAAGTTAATTGTATAATTTCGCAGTCAGCAAAAATTCGTGAAAGCTTAGTTAAGATTGATTTAAATTCAATTGGCATGGTTTTTATCTATGATGAAAACGATCGTATTGTTGGTGTTGCCACAGATGGTGATATTAGATCCTGCTTACTCGATAACTTTACCTTAGAGGATAGTATCGAGAAGGTTTTTAATCCTAACTTTGTATGGAGAAGGGATACTGATAGTCGTGAGTCAATTCTTAAGTTACTTGACTCTCAGATAAAGGCAATACCAATCTTAGACAGTGATAGTAGACTTGTTGATGTTATTACCTCATCTCAATTTCCTGTATTAATTGAGCAAGACGTATTTGCAAGATCTAAGGCACCTGTTCGTATTAGCTTTGCTGGGGGAGGCTCCGATCTAACTCATTATTTTATGGCTGAGGGTGGTGCTGTTATTAACGCAACAATTTCGCTCTACTGCCATGTTATGTTGAGGCCTAGAGGCGATCTTAAGATAACAATTGACTCATTAGATTTAGATGAATCAGTTAGTTATGATGATCTTGATGATCTTTTTGGTAAGTTGGACAATTTTGACTTGTTCCGGTCGTTACTTAAACTAATTAAACCTAACTTTGGCTTTGATCTATCAGTAAATTCTGATTTTCCATCGGGTTCTGGTTTGGGCGGTTCGTCATCAGTAATGGTTGCAATTCTTGGTTGTTTTAATGAATTCCGCCGAGATAAGTGGAATGACTATGAGTTAGCCGAAATGGCATTCCAGGCTGAACGTCTCAATATGGGTATTTCAGGTGGTTGGCAGGACCAGTATGCACCTGTTTTTGGTGGTTTTAATTTTATTGAATTTAAGAAAGATAATAATCTAATACACCCTCTTAGGCTGAAAGATCGTACCATTTTGGACTTGCAAGAAAACCTAGTTTTATTTGAGACAACATCTGGGAGAAATTCTGGATCTATCCATAATGATCAAAAGACCAATATGCAGGATAAGAAAGTACAGCGCTTAGTTAAAAAGAATGTGACCCATTGCTACGAGATGAGAGAGAATCTGCTGAGAGGAAACCTGACTGAGTTTGGTACAGGACTTAACTTATCTTGGAAGTTGAAGCGCCAACTTAGCAATAAAATATCAAATGATGATTTGGATGATATTTATGAGTATGCAATGGCTAATGGAGCCCTAGGTGGGAAACTTTTAGGTGCTGGCGGCGGTGGGTTTTTCTTGTTTTACGTTAAAACATTTTCAAAAAACTCTTTTTTGAGCGCAATGAAAAATAGAGGTCTTTCTCAAACTTTGTTTCATTTTGACCATGATGGAATGCAATCATGGACTAATCGCGACACGCTTAAATAAAGTTACTAAAAAAGGTGATTAAAATTGAAAATCGGTAATTTAGAAATTGGAAAGTCAGACGTATTTGTTATTGCTGAAATCGGTAATAACCACAATGGCAGCCTAAAAATGGCTCTTGAAATGGTTGATTCTGCAATCGATGCAGGTGCAAATTGTGTAAAGTTTCAAATGCGCGATATGGCATCTATTTATAGAAAAAAGAGCTTGGCAAAGCAGGGGGAAGACCTAGGTACTGAGTATGTGCTTGATCTTTTGGAAAAGTTCCAGCTATCGATTGATGAGCATAGGACCGTATCCGAATATTGCGTAACTAAAGGTGTTCTATATATGTGCACGCCATGGGACTCGCTGAGTGTTTCTATCCTAGAAGACTTTGCTATACCAGCTTACAAAGTTGCGTCTGCGGATTTAACGAATTTACCGTTGATTACAGATCTAATTGGCACTGGGAAGCCACTTATTCTATCTACCGGAATGAGTACCGAACAGGAAATCCAGATTACTGTTGATTTTCTAAATGAACGCCAAGTGCTATTCGCATTACTTCATTGTAATAGCACTTACCCAGCACCATTTCATGATATCAATCTCAACTGGATTAAGAGATTAAGTAAGATTCATCATCTAGTAGGTTATTCAGGACATGAGCGCGGCATTGCGGTAACACTCGCTGCAGTTGGGCTAGGTGCTAAAGTTGTAGAGCGGCATTTTACATTTGATAGAAATATGGAGGGACCAGATCATGCCGCTAGTCTAGAACCTGGGGAGTTCAAAGCTTTAGTATCTGGAATTAGAGAGATAGAGAAGGCCCTTGGGGATGGTTCTGTGCGAACAGTATCACAAGGAGAAATGATTAATAGAGAGAATCTCGCTAAGAGTATTGTAGCGGCAGCTGATTTAGAAGAAGGGACTGTGATTGAATCTCATCACCTTAAGGTGCGCAGTCCTGGGCAGGGTTTGTCCGCGCAGTCCTACGAACTGCTTCTTGGGCGGACGCTTTCGAGAAGGATGCAGGAGGAGGATTATTTTTATCCATCTGATTTGCAAGATGGTCGAGTAGAGCCCCGTGCATACAGCTTTCAAAGACCTTGGGGTGTGCCGGTTCGATACCATGACTTTGCAGAGTATGACTCAAAAATCTCCCCTGATATTTTTGAGTTTCACCTCTCTTACTCTGACCTTGATCTCGACATTAGCGATTTTCTGTCTAGCCAATATGCTTCTGGTTTTGTCGTTCATGCTCCAGAACTCTTCTCTGGAAGTAGGCTAATGGATTTGGCATCAGCTGATGAGGAATATCGCAGGTATTCTATTTCTGAGACTCAGCGAGTCATCGAAATTACTAGGTCATTAAAAAAATATTTTCCAGTTACAAAAAGACCGATGATTGTCGCCAATATTGGTGGTTTTACAATGGATGAATTATTGCCGGTGTCGGAACTGCAAAGTTACTATGAGCGTTTCTCTGATAGTTTATCGGCTTTAGACATGGATGGAGTTGAGCTTATTCCCCAGACGATGGCTCCTTTTCCTTGGCATTTTGGCGGGCAAAGATATCAAAATTTGTTTCTACATGCTGAGGAGATTACATACTGGTGTGACAAACTCAATTTAAGAATGTGCTTTGATATTTCGCATTCCCGATTGATGTGTAATGAGTTCGGCCTGGATTTTTATGATTTCGCTAAAAAAATAGCGCCGATAACAGGTCATTTACATTTAGGCGATGCTTCAGGTGTTAATGGTGAGGGATTACAGATCGATAAAGGTGATATAGACTTTGTACGTTTAGGTTCCATTCTGAACGAGTTATGTCCTACGGCTCCTTTTATACCTGAGATTTGGCAAGGACATAAAAATGGTGGCGAAGGGTTTTGGATTGCACTTGAAAAACTTGAAAACTATATAGGGTGAATTAACTTGAATATTGAACTAATAAGCAAAGAAATACTAGAGTCAATTAGCGTTAAAGAAGAGTTAGTAAGAGATGAAAAGACGCTAAATAAAATAATTGAAGTGGTGACTGAATGCATAACTGCACTAGAGAAGGGTGGAAAAATTGTTTTTTGTGGAAATGGAGGTAGCTTTGCAGATGCACAGCACCTCTCAGCTGAGTTCACATCTCGATTTTTATTTGATCGTCCGGTTTTAGCATCAATTGCTTTAGGAACTAACAGTTCTGGAATGACTGCGATGGGTAATGACTATGGTTATGAAAATGTGTTTTCCAGGGAACTTGAAGCAGTAGGCAAAGCCGAAGATGTATTTATCGCTATAACTACTAGTGGTAACAGTTTAAATATTATTAAGGCGGTTGAGGTAGCTAAAAAAATAGGGATTACAACCTTTATCCTAACAGGGCAATCGGGCGGTAAACTTAAAGATTTAGCCGATTGTGTTCATATTCCATCCAATGACACCGCTAGAATACAGGAGTGTCATATTTTAGTGGGTCATATAATTTGTGGTTTTGTTGAAAAAGAGATGTTTAGGAATGTATCTAGTTAATAGGATTTGAAGATTTATGAAAAGCGATTGGTGGGCTATAGAGAACCTTGCAAAGCAACAAGCGAAGGCCTTAGAGACTAACAACTTTGCTAAACTTGAAGCCTATGGGGACTTTGGGTCCTATAGGAGAGTACTTTTAGGTGATGAGATGGATAGGAGTATGCTGTCCTTTCATAACTCTCTTAATCCTAAATTAAAGGTTGTTTACTGCCAAAAATTACTAAAGTCGAATATAGAAACGATTGAGTCGGTTTTAGATGTTGGTTGTGGCATGGGGCACACTGCAAATGAGATTGCCTCCTTATATCCAAACGCAAAAGTACTAGCAGTTGATATCGCCAGTGATGCTATTAAATTCGGCCATAGTCGGTTTCCAAACGTTGATTTTATCTGTCAAGGGGTAGATCCAGAGGGATCTAAACTTGGTGAATTTAATATCATATATGCATTCGAATTTTACCCATTTACTCGGACAAGCGATTCAACAGTTCATACTGATTACATTAGATATTTAGTGTCACAACTTAAGCTGGATGGTAGCTTAGTTATACATCTGTTGTGGGAGCAAAAGGAGTCAATTTTCTCTACCTATACCAGCCTTAAAGTCGATTTCCCTGATTTAAAATTCGAGGTAAGGACAGTCCCTGCAGAAAGAATAATTAAGATATTTAAGATTAAACCTTTATGTCTATTCATCAATGCTATCGCATGTTTCTTGTTAAGAAGAGCTCAAAACAAGGTGATTATAATCTCGAAAAAATGAATGATAGTTATCATGTTTTTATAGAATAAATTAAAGTAGACTGCTTGCGGGCTAGTAGCTGAAGTTTTCTGTAAATCGTACTCTCGGCATCGTACTTTTTAGGTGTATTTATCATTCAAAGTCTTTTTAGATAACTATTTAAAACCCATCCAATATCAATTGTTATTAAAAATTTTGGTGGTATATAAATTAAAAACAACACTATTTTTGAATCGGTTTAGTATATATTGACGCTGTTGCTGAGATTATGACTATTGAATTCATAGTGTTTATTTTAATGCGGGATTATGTATTTAAGATTTTTCGTTGGCCTTTAGTTCTATGCCGTTGAAGCCTTACCTAGAAAGAGATTATAGATTGAGTATATTTCAAAAATTTTGGCGAGTAATAGATCAAACGCAAAAGCGTAGAGGCTTAATGCTCGTTATGATCACATTGGTTGGCGCTTTTTTGGAGGCGATGGGTCTTGGTTTAGTGATCCCATTTATTTCGATAATTGTATCCGATGATTTTGCAATTCCCAGAGTTTTGATCGAGCAATGGCCCTATCTTGCCAATATATCTAGAGGTGAGCTCTTAATTGGTTCAGTGGTGGGGTTTGTGCTTTTTTATCTTTTTAAAGGTATTTTTTTGTTGTGGCTAGTAGCCCGTCAAACAGGCTATTACTTGAGTCTTCAGGAGGCTATTTCAGGCAGGTTATTCAAGTCTTACTTGGGTAAGGCTTATGCGTTTCATCTTCAGCATAACTCGGCTAAGTTGTTGAGTAATACAATTACGGAATCGATGCAGTTTTCTGTTGGGTTCACTGCAAATGTTGTTCTGATGATTAATGATTTTCTAATAGTAGTAGCTATATTGCTGGTCTTATATGTTGCTGAACCAACTGGTACGGCCGCGGCGGTGATTATATTTGGAGCAATGTCCTTGCTTTTATTTGGAGTTTCAAAGAAATACTCGGCAGCTTGGGGAGATACTCGGCAACAAAAAGAAAGGCTTCGAATTAAAAGCGCTCAGCAGGGTTTCAGTGGTGTTAAAGATATTAAACTATATGGCCGTGAAAGTATTTTTATAAACGAATATATTAAAGACACACACTTTTCTCTAGAGGCTGGTCGCAAACAAACGATATTGCAGAACATACCAAGAATTTTTCTGGAGTTTATAGCTGTATCCGCTTTGTGCTGTGCCGTAGTCTTTTTGTTTGTCAGTGGCGATCAGAATAAGATCCTTACGACAATAGGTCTCTTTGCTGTTGCGGCATTCAAGCTGCTTCCAACTATTGCAAGGCTAGTGCAGAGTAGTCAGGCGATGATTTTTAACCGACCAGTAGTTTCCTTAATTTATGAGGAGTTGGTGGAAGATAAAAGTCCTAACTATTCAGTTGGTGATTCATCTGCGTCACTTGACTCTGGGATAAACTTTGTAAAAAATGTAAATATTTCGGATCTAAGTTTTACTTATGATGGAGTTGATCAGCCTGCCTTGGAT
>Ga0075444_10002310_pt1 | contig 11514 bp, 8 predicted proteins | sample CoawatmetaG01DNA_FD_76836 | JGI IMG/M metagenome (GOLD analysis project Ga0075444, IMG submission 76836) | Marine microbial communities from the West Antarctic Peninsula - Coastal water metaG017-DNA | ecosystem: Environmental > Aquatic > Marine > Coastal | place: Atlantic Ocean: West Antarctic... | reverse complement strand
TAATGCTAAATTTCTCATTTGTCTCTAATTTTTATCAAGAATAATTTTTTTTTCTACTGAGCCATCATCATAAATATAATATAAAGGTATATTTGATTTGGGCTTAGTTGATTGACCTAAAGTATTTATTATTTTAAATAATTTTCTAGATGAAGATATAGTTGCTGCATCATTAAAATTACTTGAAATTAAACCATTATCTATAGAAATATTCTCGTCTCCTAGCTGATATGATAGATATTGGAATCCACCAATAAACATTTCATCCTGAGTATTAAGTCCTGATTGAACAGTTACAGGGTTGGGGTTGGAGGGGCTAATAGTATTGTCATAATTTCCTTTTGCATATATTATACTTCCCTCAGGTATTTTAAGAAATTTTTCAAAGAAATATGAAGGTTGCCATTCAAAGTCCCAATTATTAATCTTAATCAGATTTATTGTGTCATTTAAAGGAGTTACAGCATAAATCACCATATCTTTTCCTAAAAGATGCATGTGAGGGAAAACAGACATAAATGAATAATCTTGTGTTGTCGGACCAAAAGAACCCGTAATCTCGGTAATTTGATTTGGAGGCAAATAAAATGGAGCTCCATACAATCCTTCGTTAATTAAAAAATCATAAGATATTTCCCTAATTACTGTAGTCGAAGGATAAAAATAAAATCTAACCTTAGTACTATCTAATTGACCAAAACTACCCTCTGGATAGTGCATAGCAAAAGAAACACTACTATTTGCAGGTAATTCCACTCCAAAAGAATTATTAGTATTTTCAGGGTAAGTTAATGTTAAAGCACCTGGCGCATAACTATAAAGCATATCTCCTTGTGGACCCATACATTCAGCTGTTGTAACAATAGAAGAATTAGGAATTGGATCTATTGAAACTAAAACATGATGAACAGTCTGTAAATTGCCAGGAATTACTTCAATTGTTTTAATTCTTCTATTTTGCAATAAACCAGTTGGAATAGAGAAACAAACATAATCATCGGTGCTTGCTGTTGCTGTACTTGAATATGTTGGCATTTGAAGTTCTAAATCAGGAACACCTAATTGTGATGAACTACCAAATATTGGCATAGGTGGAAGTAATGAGGTATCTCCAAGAGGCACTCCATTTGTTATCCAATCTATTATAGTACTTATCTCATTCATACTTAATACATTTTCATTTGCATAGTTCAGAAATAAAGTATCTGCTGGCCATGGTGGCATTTCTCCATTAGAAGTAACATGCTGTACCATACCAGCATTATAAACAACACTTGTATACGTTTCTAATGTTAATGGCGCAATACCTCCGTCATAATGACATTGCAAACATTTACCATATATTATTGGCGCAATATCTTCAGAATAGTTAGGGTTTTGCCCAAAACAAATAGTGGTAGTCAGTAATAAAAAAAGTAATTTTTTAATCATGGTAAATTTTATTAGTTAGAGATCTTAAGTAATGATCTATTAACGTAAGTGCCAACATGCTTTCTACTATGGGGACTGCTCTTGGCACAACACAAGCATCATGTCTTCCATTTACTTTTATATGAACTTGATCCCCATTAACATTAATAGTTTTCTGATTTTTCATAATAGTAGCCACTGGTTTAAAAGCCACTTCACAATAAATATCATTTCCATTACTTATCCCTCCTTGAATACCTCCAGAAAAATTAGTTTTAGTTTTTCCACTAGCATCTATAATAATATCATTAACCTCACTTCCTTTACTTGAAGCAATATCAACTTCATTAAAACCATACTTAAATCCATGAACTGCATTAATGGATAGCATTCCTTTACCTATTTCAGCATGCAATTTATCAAAAACAGGCTCTCCCCATCCTGCTGGAACCCCATTTGCAATTACCATAATCTCTCCCCCAATGGAATCACCATCTGATTTAGTTTTTTCAATTTCTAAAATCATCTTTCCAGCCACATCATTATCTGGGCACCTGACTAAATTAGAATCTATTAATGATAAATTCAAATCAGTATAAGATTTATTAAGCTTAACACTACCTACAGCTGAAACATAAGCAGAAATGTTTACCCCATATTTCTTTAAAATTTGTTGAGCAATAGCTCCCGCCACTACTCTACATGCAGTCTCACGAGCTGAAGACCTTCCTCCTCCTCTAAAATCTCTAATACCATATTTAGCTTTGTAAGTAAAATCAGCATGAGAAGGGCGAAAAGCACCTTTTATATCAGAATAATCTTTACTCTTAGCATCTTCGTTATTAATGATAAATCCTATAGGTGTTCCTGTAGTCTGGCCTTCAAAAATACCAGATAAAAATTGCACTTCATCACTCTCTTTTCTTTGAGTTGTAATCTTTGATTGACCTGGCTTCCTTCTATCTAATTGATGTTGAATTAGATGAAAGTCTAATTTTAATCCAGCAGGACAGCCATCAATAACCCCACCAATAGCAATTCCATGTGACTCACCAAAAGTAGTTAGTTTAAAGAATTTTCCTGTAGAATTTCCCATAATTGCAAATATAAAGTATTTGGAGTGAATTGTGTATTTTCGCATCAGAAAATATATAGCCATGAAAACAGTAATCAAAAATATAGCTGAACTTATACAGACAGAAGAATCTCCAAGAAAATGGGTTGCAGGAAAGGATATGTCAAAGATCAATACCATAAAAGATGCATTTGTAGAAGTTGAAAATGGAATTATCACCTTATTTGGAAGTATGGAGGAATGGGAAGGAATTGAAGACTGGAATAATACTGAAATAATTGATGCTGAAGGAGGAATGGTATTTCCTACATATTGCGATAGTCATACTCACCTAGTATTTGCTGCAAGCCGAGAGAGTGAATTTGTGGACAGAATTAATGGACTTAGTTATTCTGAAATTGCACACAAGGGAGGTGGAATACTAAATTCTGCAGAAAAACTACAAAATACTAGCGAAGATGAATTATATGAAGACTCACTTGTTCGATTAAATGAATTAGTGCAAATGGGAACTGGAGCTATCGAAATAAAAAGTGGCTATGGCTTAACCATTGAATCAGAAATTAAAATGTTAAGAGTCATAAAAAGGCTTAAAGAAAATACTGAAGTAACAATAAAAGCTACTTTCTTAGGTGCTCATGCAATACCAAAAGAATATAAGGATAATAAAGAGGGATATATGGATTTGGTGATTAACGAGATGCTACCTATAGTTGCATCAGAAAAATTAGCCGATTTTGTAGATATTTTTTGCGAAAAAGGATATTTTACTGTAAATGACACTATACGATTGATAAAAGCAGCCAGTAAATTAGGTATCCCTTCTAAAACACATGTAAATCAATTTAATTCTATTGGCGGCGTAAAGGCTTCGGTAGATTTAGGAGCACTTTCAGTTGATCATTTGGAAGAAATGACTTCAGCAGACTATGAAGCACTAAAGGGAAGCAATTGTATGCCTACTATCTTACCTTCTTGCTCGTTCTTTTTAGGAATACCCTTTAGTCAAGCAGCTAAAATGATAGACGAAGGATTGCCTGTAGCTTTAGCATCAGACTACAATCCTGGATCTACTCCAAGTGGAAATATGAATTTTGTAGCTTCACTAGGGTGCATACAGTTAAAAATGACTCCTGAGCAAGTGATAAATGCAACAACAATCAATACTGCTTACGCAATGGGAGTTGAAAAGGAATTAGGAAGCATCTGTATTGGAAAGAAAGCAAACTTATACATAACAAAACCAATACCTTCTTATGCTTACTTGCCTTACAGCTTTGGTCAAAATCATATTAGAAAAGTTATAATAAACGGGAGATTACAATAAAAAAAGCCCTACCTTTCAGTAGAGCTTTTTTTAATATTTAAAGGACTATCGTTTTTTTCTCATGTAGAAATAATGAATCTTATCTTTTCCAGATAAAATTACATTTGAGCTTAGAAAATCCCAACCTTCATACGCTGCAGCATTTAATGCAGTAGCTAATGTTCTATAATTACTAGCATTCTCATTTAATTTTGAAATCTCATCGACCTTAACTCTACCAAAATCAAAATTAAACTCAAATTTAGAATTAGATTTCATCATATCTTTTTCAACAGATCTAGATCTTATAGGTATTGTTTTACTCACACCATTTCTAACTTCTTCTTTGAAAGTAATTTCATAACCTGTAATAACCATAAAAACAAAAGATGAATTTAATTCTACCATTTTTTCAGTTTTCACTTTTTTAGCTTTCTTGCTTCTTTTCTGAGCCATAGTTAAAAATGGAACCATAGCTACCAAAAGCATCAATATAATCTTTTTCATTTTTTTATTTTAATTAATTACTTTTTCAATAACGCAATAATAAAGGATTTTATTCTCCACCTAATATTATTGGTAAATCACCATCACCGTTACCTATTACAATAACTTTAGCATTTTGTGATTTTGCAATCTCCTGAGTTGCTTCTACACCTTTCCATTTCAATAATTGAGGAGTAATTGTTCTATTAACAATTTTTTGGAATTTAGCAATACCGTTAGCCTCAATCTCCTTTCTTTCAGCTTCCTTCCTTGCTTTATCAATCTTGAATTCGTACTCTAAAGATTCTTGCTCTTGTTTTAGTTTCTGCTCAATAGCAGTTCTTAAAGTTGTCGGAAGTGTAACGTCTCTAATTAATATTGCATCTAATCTAAGATATTTAGCTTCAATATTAATTTTTGTTAATGCATAGATTTCATCCTCAATAGCTTCTCTTTTTGTTGAATAAAGCTCTTCTGGAAGATAGTTCCCAATCACTTCTCTAGTTACAGATCTAATCTCTGGTTTAATAATACTTTCTAAGAAATTCTTACCAATTCCATCATGCAAGTAACCTATACTATCAGCAACTGGTTGGTATCTAAATGAAAGATCAATCTTAATAGAAAGACCATTTTTAGACAAAACTTCCATCTTTTCAAAAGTATCTTTTAGTTTAACATCATACACAAACATATCATTCCATGGTGCTATCATATGAAAACCTTGTCCATATACAATTTCCTTTTCCAATCCTCCTCCAAACTTCTTAAACAAAACACCTTTTTCTCCTGAATCGATAGTTACAAACATACTTGAGCCAAACATGACCACAAATATTAGCCCTACAATTCCCATTATCATTGCTTTAGGCAGTCCTTGATTTTCCATAATTTATTTATTTTAGTTATTTAATTTGTTGTTGTTTAGAATTTACATGATTAGCAAGCTAGCAGTAAACTTATATCAGTCCATTATATTTTCTCAGAAACCATTCTAAAGAAATAAGAGTAAGCAAAATTAACAAAATCATAGGGATATTTATCATATCCTTTAACTTTTCTTTAGTAGAAATACTAATTAAATTATTCTTACTTTTTTTAATAGCTGTAATAATTTTATCTGACTGATTTGGATAAAATAATTTACCACCACTAATATTAGCTAATTGAAGCAGAATCTTGTGGTTAGCAACAGTATATAATTGTTCTAACTGAATTGCTTTAACATCAAAACTACCGTTACTAATTAGTTCACTGCCTTTTACTTTAGCTAAAAAAGTGTATTTCCCTACATCCATTACACCCACATTTAAATTATATATTTTAAGTGCCCTGGAAAATTCATAATCAAATTCATCGCCCATTTCATTTTGAATAACAAGTGAAATTTCTTCATCATTTATTAATTCATAACTATCATTAAACAATGAAGCTTCAAAATAAATATTTGAGTTTTCTGTAAACTGTTTCTTGTAGTCTATTCTTAGTTTGCTTTTATCTACTTGTAAAACTAGGTACTGAGTCAGTTTTGAAAACAACTCGTCGAATGCTATATTATTATTTTCAGATGCGTAATTAAATAGTTTCCATTTCCAAAAACCTTCAGCCGTAATAAAAGCCGATTTTCTACCATTTGATTCATTAACAAGAATAATGGGCTTTGAAGTTACTTGCATACCTACTTGCTGAGCAATAACTACTTCTGATCCTATTTGTAAAGTATATTTACCAAATGGAGTTAGTAATGGAGGAGCATCCAAAATTAAGCTTAGCAATTCAGGCGATAATGTAAACTTTGAAAAAAATTCACTTTTTACAGCTTTAACTTCCTGCAAACCCCCTCTACTTTTAAAACTAAAAGATGATGTAAGCTTTAAATTTGAGTTTTGCTGAAAATCAAAAACAAGTAGAGGAATATCAGCCTTTGCAAGCTGCAATATCAAAGGATTATTTTCATTAATTCCGAAAACAACAACCAATTGATAAGCTTCAAAATTTCCATTAAAATCAATAACGTTAACTTGTTCTAACGCATAATTCTTATTTTTTTCTACTGCATTTTTGTAAGCAGCTAAATCTGGATGATTTTTCTCTGATAACAACAAAATTTTATAACGAGAGTCTATCACATCAACATAAGATGTATATCTATTATTTATACTGTTTTTTTCCTTTGATAACTGAGACACTAAAACCGTATACTTCTGCAAGCCTACATTTTCAGCAAGGAGATTAATTTTAACTTTCTGATATTCATCATTACTATAAATAATTCTATCTTCAGAGTGAATTTTATTACCTTTATACCAAATTTCAACTTGAATACTTTCACCTTTAAATTGCTGAGCTGATACAGTGATTTCTAAAGGAAAAGTATTTCCTAAAAAAGCAATTTCATTTTGCAATACTTTTGCAATACTAAGATCCCTTACTATTAAAGTATCACCTTGTGCAATAGGATATATAGGGAAATTTATTCTATTATCATATAGCGGATTAACTCCAGAATTATATAATCCATCGCTAGCCAAAACCAAACCAGCAATGTTCCGATTGGCAAAGCGACTCTTCATATCATCAAAAAGGTTACTATAATTAGTTAACAAACCACTATTATTATTATTAGAAAAACCTTTATTCACCTTGTCCGAAAATGAAAATTCATGTACTTCAAAACCAGTAAGCTCTTTTCTAATTTTAGTTAATATTTCTAACGAAAAAGAGTTTGGAATAGATTCAGAGACATCTTGAGCTAAAATTATAATTGGATTATGCTTGCTTTTCTGTATTGATTTTACAACTGGATTAAGCAGCAAAACAGCCAAAAAAGTGATAAATAATGTTCTGATTACAAACAGTAGCTGCTTAATTATTTTTGCTTTAAGAAGATTTTCTTTTCTATATAAAAAATAAGCATAGCTAATACCTACAAAGACGCAAGCTAAGCTATAAATTATTGGTAAATCAGAAATTATCGACATTTATCTATGTAAGCATACCTCCACAAACATGAAGAACTTGCCCAGTTATATAGCTTGACATGTCAGAAGCTAAAAACAAAGTAGCATTTGCAATATCATCTGTAGTCCCTCCTCTTTTTAATGGAATAGCATTTCTCCACTCTTGAATTTGATCTTCATCTAATGCTTTTGTCATTTCAGTTTCAATGAATCCTGGTGCAATAGAATTACACCTTATGTTACGAGACCCTAACTCTAAGGCTGTAGATTTTGTAAAACCATTAATAGCAGCTTTAGATGCCGAATAATTTGCTTGCCCTGCATTACCTTTTACACCAACAACTGAACTCATGTTAATAATAGAACCTTTTCTTTGCTTTAGCATCGGGCGTAAAACTGCTTTTGTCATATTGAATACTGATTTCATATTAACATCCATTACTTTATCAAAATCGTTTTCTGTCATACGCATTAATAAACCATCTTTTGTAATACCTGCATTGTTAACTAATACATCTATACTTCCAAAATCTTCTAATACATTAGCTACTAATTCCTGTGCAGCATCAAAATCAGATGCATCTGACATATATCTTTTTACTTTACAACCATTAGCTGAGAGCTCATCTTCCAAAGCCTTAGCTTGATCTTCTTGATTTATAAAAGTAATTGCAATATTAGCACCTTGGTTTGCAAATACTTTAGCAATTCCCCTTCCTATTCCTCTTGCGGCACCTGTAATAACCACAGTCTTACCTTCTAATAATTTCATAAATTCAAATTTTAAAAATCAAAAATAGAAAAAGCCATTAGTTTAAGCGCTTTTTAATTAAAAATACTAAAGTCTATTTTTTTAAATATATTCTTTTCTCTACACTTCCATCATTATAAATGTACAATAGAGTTGTGTATTTAGCAATTGTTTTAATATTAATCTCTTTACCTAAAATATCTGTAATTTTAATAAGTTTAGGTTCTGTTGACAGTACATCATTAAATGATGATGATGTAACTGATTGAGTTTCATAAAGCATTAAATCATCAATTGCAGCTTCAACTAAACTACCACCACTTAATGATCCATTAGTACTATCAGAAGCAACAAATTTTAATTGAGCCTGAGTACTATTTAAACTAATATAATCTTTAACTCTAAAAGCAAATCTTCTCCAGCTTATGTCTGAAGTAAGATTATTTTCGATACTTTCCCAATTAACCCCATCACCAGTAATAGAAACTTGCCACCAATCAGCATTAGGTTCAGCACCAGTATTATTAGTAAACCATCTCCAATAACTAAATGCAGGATTTATATAACTTGTAAGATCATATGTAGGAGAATATAATGTAGTATGTCCGCCATCTATATCATTCTCCCCAATACTAGCAGTTGAAGAGGTTGCATTACCTGTAAATGCACAATCAGAACCATTTGGTGTATGCTGTTGATCAGTTTGAACAGGGCTTCCGTTATCTGTGTACGAACCAACGGGAGAACCAATTTCCCATAATCCAGTTGTTGCATTATCATTTACATCACCCGTTTGCCAAAAACCCATACTAAAATCAAAATCTTCCTCCTCAATAAGATCATAACCAACCATGATAAAATATGGGATATTAGCATTATTTAAAGGAGATACATTAGCAGCCATAGGTGTTATTCCAGATTCATTCCCAAAATTATCAGTTAATGAAATATAATAAGCTACAACTGTTCCATTTGGCTGTGCTGGAATAGTTGTTGTAAATGATGAGGCACCACTCATTACAAGATTATTCCAATTAGTTGCGTCATTTAATCTATAAAAACAATTAGTTGACCCTAATGCCCAAGGATAAGTAATTCCAACACTTGCATTTATGCTAATTGCTGAATTTCCAATATTATTACTTATTGGGTTATGTGAAATTACAGCATTTGATAAGAGGGTAATTCCGTGGAGAGCAAAAGCACTAACAATAGCAATATCATTAGGAGTACCATTAGTTAAATTAGCATCATTATCATCTGCATAAAGAACTTCAACTAAAATATCAGTAAAAATAGCCCCTTCAGTTCCGTCAGGACCATCTATTCCACTATCAAAGGTATACTTAAATAAATCTAATGTCTGATTCATATTATTTAAATTAAGATAAGTATCCCAAAAACATCCAGCAATAATTTCTCCATCAGCATGTACCTCACCAACTAAATCTTGTGGATAGACTTTTCTATCTTGATAATCTCTAATATTAATATTTGGATCAACTAAATCCCAGCCTTTACCAATAAATGGAGAGTTAGTTAATGTAAATGCCCATACATCAGCAAACCCCTCATTTAACGCCCCATTCCACATTCCAGATCCTGAATTATATCTAGCACTATTAATTGCATGTCCATACTCATGATATACGACATCAGGTATTTTTGCTGTAGCTTGACAACCATTCCCTTCTGCATAAAAATTAATAGAATTACCATTAAAAAAAGCATTACAACTTCCTGCCTCATCAATGTTTGTAAGCATAGGGGAATCTAAACCTGTAAAATTAGGAAATACATTTTTTAAATGATCATGCACTTCATTAACAGCCCAATAAGCTGTCCTCTCTTGTATAGTAGAGTTAGAATTATCAAATGAAATAGTATTACTTACTGAAAGGTTCTCATAAATATCAGGCGTAACTCCATTAGTCTCAACATTAGCATACTCTCCCTCAAGCTTATACCTAACTTGAGAACCTATACTAATTGGTAAAACTACCTCTCCATTATTATCAGTAAAATAATCTAAAAGAGTATTTTGATCAATTGCTTTTAAATATTTGAATTTCTCAATCGTTTCAGAATTAAATGGATTTGTAGTATAAACGTCGCCTGAAACTATAGCAGTTCCTGATGGTGGAGCTTCATACATAACTTCATTTTTACGCATCAATAAAGTAGCATCATTAGCATCTACATAGCAAGTATAATGAGCTGGACCCTCTTCTATTCTAGTTTTAAATCTTACAACATATACTAAATGGTATTCATACTTTCCCATAGATGGAATTGGAAGTATCATTAATTTTTCTTGAACTGAAATATCTGTTATTGGTTGGTTAATTTGATCTTTTGCAGCGTAAATTGCTGTATTTGCATTAATTATTGGACTAATATTAATATTAATGTCATTATAAATATCAAGTCCAAAAGCTAACAATTTATTATCCAAACTTAATTTAGCATAAACTTTACTATTTATAACTTCAATATTATTATAAAACTGATTGAAATCAAAATTGATGTACTTATCGTTTCTTGTGTTACTAACAGATCTTAAATCAGTAGGAAGAATAAAACTTGTAGTTGATAAAAAATTTAACACATCTGAGTTAGAACTTCCATTTAATTGTATTGGCTCTCCAAATGCCTTGTGCGGAAGTTGATTATTTTCATCAAACATTACAAACCAATTAGGATTATCAGATAAGAATGCTTGCCAAACACTCCCCTCTCTTAGTTGTTGTTGTAAAGTTACATCTAAAGCTGAAGTTTTAAAGTAACGAATTTCATTTTTATCAGTATGATTATGTTTTGAAGCGTATAAGAAACTAGTGCTTATTGTTAAAATGATAAATAAAAATTTTCTTTTCATAATATAAATTTAGTTTTCGCAAAAATACATTTTAAATTTATCTCAAGCAAATATACTTTTCTTAGTCTTATTCATTCAAAGATACTACTTGCCCATCATAAGCCAAATTTATATAATCAGGTAATTCTTTATTTATGATATCATGTAAACCCATATAGTGAGAAATATGGGTTAGTAAAGCTTGCTTAGGTTTTAATTCTTCTAAAAGAGACAATGCTTGTTCCAAATTAAAATGAGACAAATGAGTTTTTTTTCTTAGGGCGTCTAAAATAATCAAATCAGCACCTTTCATTTTCTCTTTCTCTTTTTCTGATATCTCACTTACATCAGTTAAATAAACAAAATTATTTATTCTAAAACCAAAAACTGGCAACTTATAGTGCAAAACCTCAATAGGTTGAATTACAGTCCCCTCTATGTTAAAGGGTTCGTTTTTAATAACATTAATTGCTACTTTTGGTACTCCAGGGTAATTAAAACCTGAAAAGATGTAAGGAAACTCTAATTTTAAAGCATCACTAGTTGTATGATTACAATATATTGGCATATCTCTTTTCGATTTATAATTAAAAGCTCTAATATCATCCATTCCTGCTACATGGTCTTTATGATGGTGAGTAAATAAAATAGAATCTACCTTCATAACCC
>Ga0075444_10002308_pt1 | contig 11518 bp, 9 predicted proteins | sample CoawatmetaG01DNA_FD_76836 | JGI IMG/M metagenome (GOLD analysis project Ga0075444, IMG submission 76836) | Marine microbial communities from the West Antarctic Peninsula - Coastal water metaG017-DNA | ecosystem: Environmental > Aquatic > Marine > Coastal | place: Atlantic Ocean: West Antarctic... | reverse complement strand
GATGAGTCCAAGCGATATGGAGAAACACTGTGTGTGAATTATGCCCAACATTACAATATCCCTGTTCGAATTGCAAGACCATTTAATAATTATGGCCCTGGATTAAAAATAACAGATCGAAGGGCGCTTCCTGACTTTGCACGTGATGTTTTAAATAGTAAAGATATAGTTATGCTTTCTGATGGCTCACCAACCAGAACTTTTTGTTATGTTGCGGATGCAGTTATTGGCTATTATAAGATTCTTACTAATGGACGCAATGGAGAATCATATAACATTGGAACTGATACTCCAGAAATTTCAATGCGTGAATTAGCTGAGCGAGTGGTAACAAAATCACAAGAGTTATTCGATTATAAAGGAAAGGTTGTTTTCAGCAAGAGTGAGGATGAGGAATATTTAACTGATAATCCAAATCGACGTTGCCCAGTTATTTCTAAAGCTAGAAAAGATTTAAACTATAACCCAAAAATAAGTTTAGAAGAGGGGATTGAAAGGACCATGATGTGGTATAGGGATAATCAAGAGGCGAGTGAATCATAATGCGCATTTCAGTAATAGGGACGGGGTATGTCGGTTTAGTTTCAGGAGTTTGTTTTGCTGAAAAGGGTCATGAAGTTGTATGTGTCGATAATAATGACTCAATAGTAGACAAAATAAACAGTTCAATTAGTCCAATTTATGAAAAAGACTTGGTTGGGCTGCTGTCTTCAAATATTGGTAAGCGACTGAGCGCATCATCTGATTTATTTAAGGCTGTAGACGAATCTGATGTATCTATATTAGCAGTTGGAACGCCATATAATGGAGATGAAATTGATTTAAAATATGTACGTGAGGTGTCAAGACAGCTTGGCCTAGCATTGAGAGAGAAAGATTCTTATCATACCATTATTGTAAAAAGTACAGTTATACCAGGCACTACAGATGACTTGGTCATTCCATTGTTGGAAGAATATTCAAATAAAGAAGCTGGCGCTGACTTTGGAGTTGGAATGAATCCAGAGTTTCTTCGAGAGGGTGAAGCTATTTCTGATTTTATGAATCCAGATCGTATTGTGTTGGGAGGTATAGATAAGCGAACTCATGATATTATGACTGAACTTTATGCTGGGTTCATCGGAGTAGATATATTACTAACGAATAATAAAACAGCAGAAATGATTAAATATACATCTAACTCTCTCCTAGCAACATTGATCTCGTTTTCAAATGAAATTGGAAATCTTAGTGCTTCACTTGGAGGCATTGATGCGCTTGATGTGATGAATGGTGTTCATCTTGATAAGCGAATATCTCCAATATTAGAAGATAATAAGCGTTTATTTCCATCACTCATCTCGTATCTAGAGCCAGGTTGTGGTTTTGGAGGCAGTTGTTTTCCTAAAGATGTTAAAGCATTAATTGCCCATGGTATCAATAATAACCAGAAAATGTCTTTATTAAAAGCTGTTATTAGTATTAATGATGTCCAGCCCTATGAAATAATAAATCGCGTAAAAAGACACTTTAAAAACATTAGTAAATTAAAAATTGCTGTACTTGGATTGGCTTTTAAGCCTGGTACAGATGACATGCGTGAATCACCCTCTATTAAGATTATTAATACTCTATTAGAGGAGAATGCAATGATTAATGCGTATGATCCAATTGCTGAAGATGAGGCTAAAAAAATATTTAATAATTCAAATATTAATTATTGTGACTCAGTGTTAGAGGCAATATATGATTCGGATATCATAATGCTACTTACAAGTTGGCCTGAGTTTAAAGATGTGCCGAAAATTATAAAAGATAATAATTTAAACCCGCTTGTCATCGATGGTAGAAGAATGATACAAAAAGATAGTGTTACTCGCTATGAAGGTATTGGTTTATAGATATAATTAGGATGATGACAAAATACTTCTCAATAAACTAGGTGCGTATATGAAGGTAATTATTTTGGCCGGTGGTTATGGTACTCGGCTTTCTGAGTACACTGAAACTATTCCAAAACCAATGGTTTCAATTGGTGGTAGACCAATTCTTTGGCATATTATGCAAACTTATGCATCTTTTGGCCATAAAGATTTCCATGTTGCTCTAGGTTATAAGGCTGAGATTATTAAAGAATATTTCCTACGTAGTAAAAATCTTAATTCAGACTTTACTATAGATCTTGCTAATGATATCGTCCATTCTCATAAAACTGACATCATTGATTGGAAGGTGACACTAGTTGATACAGGAGTTGATTCAATGACAGGTGGGCGTGTTAAGCGAATGCAAAAATATATTGGTAATGAGACCTTTATGCTGACTTATGGCGATGGTGTTTCCAATATTGATATTGATGCATTACTGAATTTTCATCGCAGTCATGGAAAGATGGTAACTGTTTCTGCTGTTCATCCAGTCGCAAGATTTGGTGAACTGGATATTGAGGATAACCGTGTAGTTTCATTCAAGGAAAAACCGCAGACTAGCCAAGGATGGATTAATGGAGGGTATTTTATTATTGAGCCAGAGTTTTTTAATCTATTGGATGGAGATCAAACAATACTAGAAAGAGAACCACTTGAAAGAGTTGTAAAAATGGGTGAGTTGATGGCTTATCATCATAATGGATACTGGCAATGTATGGATACTAAGCGTGATCGTGACAGCTTGGAAGAGTTGTGGGCTGCTGGAAGAGCACCTTGGAAAATTTAATTATTACTGGAATTATGTACTATCAATCTTTGTCAAGATCAACTGAATATTCGGAAATCAATATTGCATAAAAAAAAGGATGTTATTCTGAAAATTTATCAGGCTCGTTGACAAGATAAAACAGATGATACTAGAATGATTAAATTAAATAAGTTTTCCCTATTTTTAGCGTTTTGCTACTTATTTTTTTTGGTGTTTAATATTCTCTATTATTCTACCTTTACAGTTGAGTGGTTATATTATTCTGATGATAATAACCATCAGCTAGATAGCACTTTTTTCTATGTCTTAAATGGTGATACATATAAGGCTTACTACCCTCGCTTTCTGGACTTAATTTCTCAAGGGCTCCATATGATCCCAAACTGGGCGCATGCTATTGCTTATATTTACTATTTTATTTGGTGGATATTTCGTTTTGAGGTCAGTGATGTTTTTTTGGTAGCCTTTTTTATAAATAATATTATAATTGTAATATCATATTTATATTTTGTTAAGATAGGTAGAGAAATTATTGGATTAAAAATGCGCTGGAGAGGGTTATATTTTCTAAATCCAACGCTAATTTATATTTCACAATTGATGAGTAAGGAAGCCTTTCTAATAGCTCTTGTATCAGCACTTTGTTATTATTCTATAAAAAGAAAATATATGATTATATTGATTTTTTCCTCAATTACAGCATTTGTAAGAGGACCTTTTGCTCTTTTAGGGGCGTTTCCAATTGTTCTAAAAGGAAAAGATGCTCGTATTTATAGATTTTTATTTCTCACTATTCTATTTTATTTGGTGATTGGATACTTTTATAGCAATATAGTACAAAGCACAAATTCCTCTAAAATTATAGAAAATGCTGGAGTTACTAGACTTGCTTTTGAGTGGAATTATTTTTATTTAGGCCCACTAATGATGGCGCCACTCAAGTTATTAGGAAATTTTTATGACTTAGTGAACCATGCTTTTTTACATTCAATTCAAAAAGGTCGACTTGATCTTTATCATGCTACTACAATACCTATTACTATTGCTCTTCTCGCTCAGTTTAAAGCTATTTTCTATGTTTTACTGAACCCTTTTAAAGCACTAAGAGGGCAATGTGGGCCTTTGTTAATGTTCGTAGTTGCATTTCTTGTAATAGTAGCAGCGAATCCTTATGTTCATTCACGTTATATATGGTCAATTCTTCCTTTATTAATACTAGTCTTGATTGGAGTTAAAAAAACAAGGCCTTTTAAGAGATCAATGACAATCCCAGAGAATTTAAACTAATCAACTTAACTGGAATATATATTTAGTAGAATTATGAGTAATAAAACTCCATCTAAGGATGATTATATTTCTTTAATTATAGGAATAGATGCTTCAAATTTACGAAATGGTGGTGGTGTAACTCATCTTATTGAATTGTTACGAATTGCTGACCCTTTTTTGCATAAATTTGATCATATTATAATTTGGGGTGGTAGCGAGACTTTAAACATGCTAGAAGAGCATTCTTGGCTCGTTAAGCGTGATATTTCAGATTCTTATAATGGATTAATTAAACGTACTTTTTGGCAACGCTTCTATTTTACTCAAGCTGCTAAAGACGCAGGTTGTAATGTTCTATTTGTTCCAGGAGGTAGTTATATAGGAAACTTTTCTCGAGTAGTTACTATGAGTCAAAATCTATTACCATTCCAAATGTCTGAATTACGGCGATTTGGGTGGACTTTTTTTACGCTTAAATTGTTATTATTGCGCTTAGTGCAATCTTATACATTCAGGAGGGCTAATGGTGTAATTTTTCTAACAAAATATTCACAAGATGCAGTATTAAAAATTACTGGAATGCTGAATGGTAAATTAAGTATTATCCCTCATGGAATTAACCCTCGTTTTGAGAATAAACCAAAAAAACAACTCTCAATTTCTGATTATAATGATGCGAAGCCCTTTCATATTATTTATGTATCTAAAGTAGATCAATACAAACATCAATGGCATGTGATTGAAGCTGTTGCATCTTTACGTAAATTAGGTCTTCCAGTTGTTTTAGACTTAGTTGGAGGCTCCTATATACCTGCACTAAAGCGAATGAAAGCTTCAATAAATATCTTAGATGAGAAGCAATATTGGGTTAACTATCATGGCCTTATTCCTTTTAGTGAATTGCATCACATGTATGAAAAAGCTGATTTGGGAGTTTTTGCATCTAGCTGTGAAAACATGCCTAATATACTATTGGAAACTATGGCATCTGGTTTGCCGATTGCATGCTCGAAGATGGGGCCAATGCCAGAGGTATTGGGCGAAGCTGGGGTATATTTTGATCCCGAAAAGTCCGAGGACATTTTCCGTGCTTTACATTATCTGATAAAATCTCCTCTGTTACGTATGAAATTAGCCCAAGATAGTTATGATTTATCACGGCAATATACATGGCAGCGCTGTACAGATGAAACATTTAAATTTTTAAATGAGTTTAAAAATGAAAAAAGGATAATTGATGTTTAATAATAGAACGTTATTAGTTACCGGGGGTACTGGTTCATTTGGTAATGCTATATTACGCCGGCTATTAAATTCTGATATTGCTGAAATTCGTATTTTCAGTCGTGATGAGAAAAAACAAGATGATATGCGTAAGAAGTATAATAGTTCTAAACTGAAGTTTTATATAGGTGATGTGCGAGACTCAACTTCTATACTAAATGCTATGAATGGAGTTGACTATGTATTCCATGCGGCTGCATTAAAACAGGTACCATCTTGTGAGTTTCACCCCTTAGAAGCAACAAAAACTAATGTCCTTGGTACAGAAAATGTTTTGGAGGCAGCTATTTCTCAAGGTGTTCAAAAGGTGATCTGTTTAAGTACAGATAAAGCAGTATACCCAATCAATGCAATGGGGGTTTCTAAAGCTTTGATGGAGAAAGTAGCAGTTGCCAAATCTCGTAATAGCTATTCCACAATAATTTGTGTGACTCGATATGGAAATGTTATGGCTTCAAGAGGCTCGGTGATTCCTTTGTTTGTTGATCAGATTCGTCTAGGTAATTCACTTACTGTTACAGATCCTAATATGACACGTTTTATGATGACACTTGATGATGCAGTGAATCTAGTATTGTTTGCTTTTGAAAATGCGCAGTCGGGTGATATTTTTGTACAGAAGGCGCCAGCGGTAAGAATCGAAACACTTGCCTATGCATTAATGGATCTTCTTAAAGTGCCAAAGTTTCCAGTAAATATCATTGGTACCCGTCATGGAGAAAAACTCTATGAAGCTTTATTAAGCAGAGAAGAAATGGTTGCTTCTCAGGATATGGGTGGTTATTATAGGATTCCTCCAGATTTACGTGATCTCAATTATGATAAATTTGTTGATCAAGGTGAAGAGCTAGTTTCGCATGCTGAAGACTATAATTCACACAATACAGAGCAACTGGACTTAGAGGGTATGAAATATCTTTTGATGAAACTCCATTTTATGCAAGCTGCGGTTCGAGGTGAGCATTTTGACCCTGAAGAGTGAGTTTTGGTGAAACGAGTATTAGTTACAGGGGCTGCTGGTTTTATTGGTAAGAACTTAACTGTTCATCTTAATGAGCATGAGCAATTATTAGCGCTGGCGTTCTCGCGTTTTAACACAGGCGAAGAGCTCCAGGAATTAGTTTACAAGTCTGATGTAATTGTTCATTTAGCTGGCGAAAATCGGCCGCAGGATGATTCTGCATTTGAGTTAGTTAATACTGGATTGACTCAATTATTGTGTGATGCTATTCGTTCTTCAGGCCGAAAGATTCCTTTAATGTTGGCATCCTCTACTCAAGCTGATCAAGATAGCCTGTATGGAAAGAGTAAGCTCAGCGCAGAAAAAGCAGTGGAAGAACTGGCTAGCCAGACTAATAATCCAATCTATATCTATCGATTACCTAATGTTTTTGGTAAGTGGTGTAGGCCCAACTATAATTCAGTTGTCGCAACATTTTGTCATAATATTGTTCATGAGCTTCCAATTCAGGTCAATGATCCAGACCTACTTTTAAGGTTAGTCTATGTAGATGATGTAGTGGCTGATTTTCTTCGAGTTATTAAGAAAACCTCTCATGAAAGAGTTTCCAGGCCAATAATTAAGCCTGAGTATTCAATCTCCTTGGGGGAGATCGCAGAGCAAATTAAAGCTTTTAGGGGTTGCAGAAGTTCGCTTATATCTGAACTGGTTGGCGAAGGGCTTTTAAGAGCCCTTTATGCAACTTATATTAGTTATCTCATTCCAGAGCAGTTTTCCTATTCACTTAATCAGAATGTTGATGAGCGGGGTGTTTTCGTCGAGATGCTGAAAACTAAAAATAGTGGGCAATTTTCATACTTTACTGCCCATCCAGGTGTTACTCGTGGAGGGCACTATCATCATAGTAAGTCAGAGAAATTTTTAGTTATCATGGGCGAGGCTCGATTTGGATTCAGAAATATTTTCACTGATGAGAGTTGTGAGCTTTTTACTTCAGGTCATCAACCAAGGATTGTTGATACGATTCCGGGCTGGAGTCACGACATTACAAATGTTGGTAAAGAAGAGATGGTTGTAATGCTCTGGGCAAATGAAATTTTCGATCCCAATAATCCTGATACCATAGCTTACAAGGTATAAAAATAAATAATATATGAAAAAATTAAAAATAGTAACAGTTGTAGGGACACGTCCAGAAATTATTCGTCTTGCATGTGTTTTGAAAAAACTTGACAAGCATTGTGAACATATTTTGATTCATACAGGTCAGAACTATGACTATGAATTAAATGAAATATTCTTTGATGATCTTGGTATTAGAAAGCCAGATTACTTTTTAGATGCTGCCGGCTCTTCCAGTGCAGAAACTATTGGTAATGTAATTATCAAAGTTGATAAGGTTTTGGCAGAAGTTGAACCAGAGGCTGTGCTTGTATTAGGTGATACAAATAGCTGTATGGCGTTGTTGCCCGCTAAGCGAAGAAAGATACCAACATTTCACATGGAGGCTGGTAACCGTTGTTTTGATCTGCGTGTTCCAGAGGAAATAAATAGGCGTCTTGTTGATCATATGGCAGATATTAACTTAACTTATAGCAGTATTGCTAGAGAATATCTACTAAGTGAGGGATTGCCGGCCGATATGATTATTAAAACTGGCAGCCCCATGTTTGAAGTTTTTAATACTTATCGTGATGGAATTGATAATTCGGATATATTACCTCGCTTAAAGCTTAAAGAGTTTGAATTTTTTGTTGTTAGTGTGCACCGCGAAGAGAATATTGACTCTGATAAAAATTTCTTAAATCTAGTGGAGTCATTGAATACAATTGCAGAAACCTATCAAATGCCGATTATTGTGTCTACGCATCCTCGGACTCAAAAACGGATTGATGCAATGGAGGTTGAGCTACACTCATTAATTGAGCTATTAAAGCCATTAGGTTTTAAAGACTATAACAAGCTACAAATATCTGCTAAAGCGGTATTATCAGATAGTGGAACCATTAATGAAGAAGCCTCTATTATGAATTTTCCCGCATTAAATTTACGTGAGGCACATGAAAGGCCAGAAGGCATGGAGGAAGCTGTAGTTATTATGGCAGGCCTTGAAAAAGAAAGGATCATGCAGTGTTTAGTTGTGATTGATGATCAGCCAAGAGGAGAGAAGAGGCTGATGCGTCAAGTTGAGGATTTTTCTATACCCAATGTGTCGGATAAGGTGGTTCGTATAATTCACAGCTATACAGATTATGTTAATCGTGTCATTTGGAAAAAGTATTAAGTGCTATTAAAAAGGTATGATTTGGCTATTATAAACCGTAGTTTTTGGCCTAAAAATCAGATTATAGGGGAGTCATTACTTCAATTGAGTGAAAAAACTTTTCATGATGGTAGAAGTGCTGTTGTTATTACCCAATCTTCTGAGAATTTGAAAAAGATAATGACAAAAAATGATAGGGGTTTGGGTGTTGCCTTTAAAGAATGTAAGTCAAGAAGTGACTCCTCTACTAAATTACTTTATCGTATTTTTGATGCGTTGATATTTATGTTTTGGGTTGCTTGGAATTTAATATTGACTCGGCCTAAAAATATATATGTATCTACAGATCCACCCTTGATAGTGCCTTTTATCGTATTTTTGTATTCAAAAATATCTAGATCATCCTATGTATATCATCTTCAAGATATACACCCAGAGGCGACAAATATAGTGATCAAGTTAAATCCTGTATTTTTTACTTTCTTAAAGAAAGTAGATAACTTGGTAATTCGTAATGCATCAAGTATTATCACTATTACAAAAACAATGAAAGATGAAATTACTGAAAGATCAAAGACAAAATCTAAAATCCATCTCATAGATAATCCAACAATCAATATAGTTGGTATTTCACAAAGTAAAATTGCTGGGTTTGTCTTTTCAGGCAATGCTGGGAAATTACAAAGAATTCCGTTACTCCTTAAGAGTATCAATAAATATAAAGAGCAAGGTGGTGTGCTCCCTTTTTTGTTTATTGGAGCAGGTGTATATTCTGATGAAATTCACGCGTTATCCAGTAAATATAAGGACATAACATATAGTGGGCTAGTAGATGCAAATACCGCTAACGATCTAACTTCAAGATACGAGTGGGCTTTGTTACCAATAGAAGATGAAGTTACAAAATATGCCTTCCCTAGTAAAACATCTTCATATGTATCTTGTGGTGTGAATATACTATCAATATGCTCTGAACAAACCAGTGTCGCTAAATGGGTGGTGGATAATAACTATGGAATTAATACCTTACCAAAAGTCGATGATTTGGTAAATGTTTTTTTTAAGATTGAAAATGGGCTAACCATCAACAAGAAGACTGTAGATCAAAATTATTTCTCCATTGAAAATTTTGTATATAGAATATTTAACATTATATTTAATATAGGAGGGGCTTGATTTGTTAAAAAGAACATTTGATATATTACCTATCCTAATAAGTGCCTTATTATTTCTACCGGTTTTTATATTGGTTCCATTGATAATAAGAAGTAAATTAGGATCTCCAATATTTTTCAAACAACCTCGTCCAGGGTTAAATGGAAGAATATTTGGCATGTTAAAATTTAGGACCATGACTAACAAGTGAAATGAAGATGGAGATCTATTGAGTGATGATATGAAGATAAGGTGTCAGAAATTAAATAAAGAATTTTTTTCTATAGAAAAAATATTGCTCAATGGATTTGGTTAAATATTTAATTATTCCTATTATTGCTTGTAGTTGGATAGGTGTATTTTTATATAAAAAATATGCAATTTTTACAGGAATAATATCAACCCCAAATTATCGAACTCTTCACGAATTACCTATTCCCAGAGGTGGAGGGATTGTTTTCTCACTTTTATCTATATTGGCTATTTTTTTGATTTGGTGGAATTGGCAGTTGTCAGAAGAGCTATTATTAGCTCTTGTGGTGGGTGGTTTTATTGCCACTCTATTGGGCTTTATTGATGATATAGCAAATATCAGTGCTAGAATTAAGTTAATTATTCAATTAATTCTTTCTTGCTGGGTCGTATATTGTTTATATTTTGGTGAATTGCTGACATTCGACTTGATGCCACTTTATATGATTATTCCTATTGTATTATTCTTTATGATCTGGATGATGAATGCTTATAATTTTTTGGATGGTATAGATGGTATGGCTGCTTCTGGAGCAATATTTGTAAGTCTGGCTGTTGCTTTGGTATTATTCTTGACTGAAGGCCCTATTGAGATTATAGCTATTTTTATATTGATGGCTTCTACAGTTATTGGATTTATACTATTCAACTGGCCACCTGCAACTATTTTTATGGGGGATGCCGGTAGTGTATTTCTTGGCTATATTTTCGGCGTATTATTATTATTTACAGTATTGAATAATGATGTATCAATATGGGCCTGGTTAACGGTATTTGGATATTTTTTTGCAGACACGGTCGTAACTCAAATTATAAGGGTTATCATGGTAAAGAAGTGGTATTTAGCTCACCGTAGCCATGCTTATCAAAATCTTGCGAGAATGTCTGGAAGTCATCTAAAGGTAACTAGTGGAGTTACTCTATATAATATATTTTGGATCTTGCCGATAGCAATATGGTCTGCATTACAGCCTGAAATGGAGATAATTGCGGCGATACTTGCCGTCGCTCCTGCATTGGTTGTTGCTTATAAATATGGTCCAGTGTTATCTTCATCTTAGGGAAGTGGGTTAAATATGAATAGTATTGAATTTAATGAAATTAGAAAAAAAATCCAACTAGATAAAGAAAATGCCTTAGAGAAAGTATTTAAATTAATGTTATCAGGAGTTCAGGTTAGTAATCCTGAGTTTTTACATATTCGAGGTAAGGTTAGTTGTGGCAAGAATGTAAAAATTGACTTGAATGTCATTATTGAGGGTGATGTTAAACTAGGCGATAATGTAACAATAGGAGCACATACTATTCTTAGAGATTGTTCTATTGGCAAGGGAACTATAATTAATTCATTTTCTCTTGTAGAGGGTTCAATCGTTGGTGAGAACTGTTTTATTGGTCCTTATGGACGTATTCGTCCAGATGTATCAATTGGAGATCATGTATCAATTGGAAACTTTGTTGAGATTAAAAATTCTAATATTGCATCAAAGTGTCAAATTAATCATCATTCTTTTGTTGGCGATTCAGACTTGGCAGAGCAAGTTACAATAGGTGCAGGAGTTATTACGTGTAATCATGATGGAGCTGGTGTTAATCGTACAGTAATAAGTCGAGGGGTTTATGTAGGCTCAGGCTGTAATTTAGTGGCACCATTAAAG
>Ga0075444_10002304_pt1 | contig 11523 bp, 10 predicted proteins | sample CoawatmetaG01DNA_FD_76836 | JGI IMG/M metagenome (GOLD analysis project Ga0075444, IMG submission 76836) | Marine microbial communities from the West Antarctic Peninsula - Coastal water metaG017-DNA | ecosystem: Environmental > Aquatic > Marine > Coastal | place: Atlantic Ocean: West Antarctic... | reverse complement strand
TCATGTACCAATGCTTATTCGAAGAGGTGAATTAACAAAGTATTTAAATATCGATGAAAAAGTATTAACAAGAGAAAAATTATTTCAGATACTGAGTGAGCAATAGATTTATATCATGAATTTACCTCTCGAATAAAATTCCATAGAAAGGCTAAGCTATTCTAATGATAGAAAAAAATGACAAAAGTTAGTTGAACTTTTCAATTCACTAAAAAAATTTAAAAATTCATTTTTATGAAATGATAAATAAAAATTTATACTGTTAGTTGGAGGTTTTTTTAGAAAAAGAATTGAGTAAATCAGTATAGATAAAGTAAGTTTTATAGTCATAATTTAACATATGCTTAAAGGAATATAACAGAAAAGGAGGAGGTGAATTGTATTATATTGTAGAAGCAAATGACTCTGACTGGAGTAAATCTTTTAATCAGTGCTCAAAAACCAATATGCTCCAGTGCTGGCAATATGGCAACTCCAAAAATCAATCTACAAGCTGGAGTGTTATTCGTTTTCTTATTGTGGACGACAAAGAAAATACAGTGGGTCTTGTCCAAGCTCTTGTAAAGAAATTATCATCAATTGGAGGTATTGTCCGGGTGAATCGAGGCCCGATTTTGACAGACATTATCGCTCCTGAAGAAAAAGAAAAAGAAGCTGTTGTAATGATCAAATTTTTGTTAAATGAGTTTAAAAGAAGACGTTGGTATGTAGTTCAAATTGCTCCAGAAATTGAAAAATCTAATTCAAGTAATCTGTATTTAAGAGATCTAGGTTTGCGAAAGTTAAAACATCCTTCATATTCATCTGGATTACTTGATATTTCTCTTGAGAGACAAGACCTCCTGTCTAATTTAAAAAAGAAATGGCGCTATTCTCTAAAACAGGCACAGAAACTAGAGCTGAGAACAGATATTTTAAAAGGTGATAGTAATGAAGTGAAAATTCTTATTGAGAGCTATAAAAAACTTCAAAAGAGAAATAATTTTTTAGGTATTTCGGACGCCTTGATTAAAGAATTGGCAAAACAATGTGGAAATGGCTGGCAGTTTACCTTGTTGATATCCTACAAGGCAAAAGATCTTGAAGCTAAAGAACCCTTGGGGACGGTTGTTTATGTAAGGCATGGAAATACTTCAACGTATTTTATAGGTCTAACCTCCCAGGAAGGTAGAAATCTAAATGTAAATTATGTATTACTATGGCAGGCAATACTAGATGCAAAGGATAATGGCTGCAGTTGGTTTGATATTGGTGGAATGGACATTACCACACCTAAAGGAATTGCACATTTTAAATCTGGCTTAAACTCGAATTTATATGAATTAAGTGGTGAATGGAGAATATTTTTGAATCCCTGGAAAACATTAAAATAGATGAATGAAACGTTTTATTGATATATTTCTAGCCATAATGATTAGTGTACCTTTATTGGTTCCTATGTTATTAATTGCTATTACTGTTCGTTTAACATCAAAAGGGCCGGCACTGTATTGGTCTAGGAGGGTTGGTGTAGATAATTCAATTTTTCATATGCCGAAGTTTCGCTCAATGCGGCTTGCCACACCCGTTGTGGCGACCCATCTGATGATAAATCCTCATGCATTTCTTTCACCCATAGGTCCTTTTCTTAGGCGTTTCAGTCTGGATGAGCTGCCACAATTATTTTCAATACTTAAAGGAGATATGAGTTTTGTAGGGCCAAGACCTGCGCTATTTAACCAAGAGGATTTGATGGTTTTACGCACAAAGAAAGGAGTAGAAAAACTCAAACCTGGTATTACTGGTTGGGCGCAAGTTAATGGTCGTGATGAGTTGTCTATAGCTGAGAAGGTTGTTTTTGATGTGGAATATTTGAATCATCAATCCTTTTGGTTTGATTTGAAAATACTTTGGATGACTCTTTTAAAAGTTATAATGCGGGATAATGTCTCGCATTAGTAATTATTCAAAATGTCTAAAAATATCCAAATCAATGTAATAGCACCAAATATAAAAAATGGTGGAGGGAAGGAATTGCTTGAATATTTACTTCTTTATTTAGATGAAATGTATAAAGATATAAATACAGTAGTTTATATCGACTCATCTTTAAAAAATATAAGGTCCACCAATAACAGATCGGTTGTTAAGCTCTCCAATACAATTGATAAGATTAGGTTGTTTTTCAGAAAGATAGATAATGGAATCTATTTTGGTAATTTGCCACCGGCAGTTAAGTCTTCTAATTCAATGGTTTACTTTCATAATACATACCTTCTTATGGATGCTACAAGTTTGTACCGTGAATCTGCTTCTTTATTCTTTAAATATAGTCTTCAGAGGCTTTATATTAATTACTTTATAAGAAATGTAGATTTTGTTGGGTGTCAAAATAAGAAAATAAAGAAAGAATTTATTGATAAATACAACTATACTAAAGTTGAACTATTGCCATTTTATAGGACGTGCTCTCAAAAAAAATATAAACCGTTTAAGAAAATATATGATTTTTGTTATGTTTCCTTGGCACACCCTCATAAAAACCATAAATTATTGTTTGAAGCCTTAGAGATTCTGGGAAAAAAAGGGCTATCAATAAGTGTTGTGGTGACTATTGAAGACGACAAAAAAGACTTAATAAGCCAGCTAAATCAAATAAATGCTTCATATCAGGTGCAAATAATCAATTTGGGTGAAATAACAAAGGAAGAGGTGTGTGTATTATATCAAGAAACAAGATGTTTGATATTTCCATCTACTCTAGAGACTTTGGGGTTAGGGTTGGTTGAAGCCGTGGATATGGGCCTTGATGTTATAGCGGCAGATTTGCCTTACACCCATGAAGTAATCTCTACATCATTTCTTTTCAACCCTAAGAGTGCATTAGGTTGTGCTATAGAAATTGAGAGGTATTTAAACGCTAAATTTCCGCCAAAAAGTTCAAAAATTCTAGAGAATAATATAGAGACTTTAATTAATAAATTTAATAGGAGTAAAGATGTTTAAAGATAAGGTTTTATTAATTTCTGGTGGAACAGGCTCATTTGGTGGCTCTATATTAAGAAGGTTTTTAACTACTGATATTAAAGAAATACGAATTTTCTCCAGAGATGAGCTTAAGCAAGATGATATGAGGCGGTTTTACAACAATGATAAGCTCAAGTTTTATATCGGAGATGTAAGAGATAAAAATTCAATTGATGATGCGATGAGAGGGGTTGATTATGTTTTTCATGCGGCTGCTTTAAAGCAAGTCCCATCATGTGAGTTTTATCCAATGCAAGCTGTCAAAACTAACATTATTGGTACTGAAAATTTATTAAATTCAGCTATTGCAGCTGGCGTTAAAAAAGTTATTGCACTGAGTACAGATAAGGCTGTTTATCCAGTCAATGCAATGGGTATTAGTAAAGCTATGATGGAAAGAGTGATTGTAGCTAAAGGTAGAAATGTAAAAGGCACTATGATTGCTTGTACTAGATATGGCAATGTGATGGCTAGCCGTGGTTCTGTTATTCCATTGTTCATTAACCAAATCAGAAATGGAAAGCCTATCACTATTACAAATCCTAATATGACTCGATTTATGATGAACCTTGATGACGCGGTAGACTTGGTTTTGTTTGCATTTGAAAATGGCCAGAGTGGTGATATTTTTGTGCAAAAAGCACCTGCTGCAACAGTAGAGTTGCTTGCTCATGTGATGAGAAAAATTTTAGGCACACCTGATCATGACGTTAAGATTATTGGTACAAGGCATGGTGAAAAGCTTTACGAAACTTTACTGACGAAAGAAGAAATGGTAAAGGCTATTGATATGGGTGAATATTACCGAATTCCTGCAGATATAAGAGATCTTAATTACAATCAGTTTTTTGAACAGGGAGAAGAGGTTATTACAGAGGGAAGTGAGTATCATTCTCATAATACTTATAGATTAAATGAAGATGAGTTAACAAAATTACTGCTAAATTTGAGAGAAATTCAAGATGATTTAAAGGAGTTAGGGTAATGAGTAAGCTTAAGGTGATGACTATTGTGGGTACTAGGCCTGAAATTATTCGGTTATCTAGAACAATTTCTAAGTTAGATACATTTTGTGAGCATATTTTGGTGCATACAGGTCAAAACTATGACTATGAGCTTAATGAGGTTTTTTTTAATGATCTAGGTATTCGTAAGCCAGATGTATTTTTAGAGGCGGCCGGTGTGAATGCTGCTGAGACTATTGGCCAGGTTATTATTACCGCTGATCAGGCTATGCAATTACACCAACCTGATGCTTTGTTGCTATTAGGAGACACTAATAGTAGTTTGACAGTTATCCCTGCCAAGCGACGTAAAATACCTATATTTCATATGGAGGCAGGTAATCGTTGTTTTGACTTTCGTGTTCCGGAGGAAATTAACCGTCGCATCGTTGATCATACTTCAGATATAAACCTAACTTATAGTGAGATTGCACGTGATTATTTGTTGCGGGAGGGTTTTCCACCCGATCAAGTTATAAAAACTGGCAGTCCAATGCGGGAAGTTCTTGATCATTATGCTCAAGAGATTGATTCCTCGGATATTATTTTTAAACTTAGTTTGGTCCCTCACAAATATTTTGTAGTAAGCTCTCATCGTGAAGAGAATGTTGATTCGTCTGAAAACCTTATGAAAATAATCAATATATTAAATGATCTAGCTACTCGTTATGAAAGTCCTATTATATTTTCTACTCACCCCCGAACTCGAAAACGACTTGAAGACCTTGGAGTGGAGGCGAATCCATTAATACAATTCCTAAAGCCCTTTGGATTTTTTGATTATATTAAATTACAGATGGAAGCTAGGTGTGTACTTTCGGATAGTGGGACTATTACAGAGGAGTCTTCGATACTTAATTTTCCAGCTCTAAACATGCGGGAGGTTCATGAGCGACCAGAGGGATTTGAAGAGGCCTCTGTAATTATGGTGGGACTTAATTCTGAATTAATAAATCAAGCATTACAAGTTTTGGATGCACAGCCAAGAGGGCCAACTAGATTACTAAGGTTGGTCGATGACTATTCTCCTAAAAATGTATCGGATAAAGTGATAAGGATTATCTTGAGCTACACGGATTTTATTAATAGAAAAGTTTGGCATAAATAAGTATGAACTTAAAGAAGAAAATTTTAGTTCTAGGCTCTACTGGAATGCTTGGACATCAAGTTGTTAAATATTTGAATGACTTTGATGAATTTATAGTTGATGATATCTCATATAGAAATAAGCTTAGAAAGAATACTATAATTGTTGATGCAATGGATAAAACTGCTTTAAAAGTGGCAATTATTAAATTAAAACCAAACTTTATAATAAATTGTATTGGTGTTTTAGTTAATGGCTCTCAGAATCAAGAGAAGGCTGTTTATTTGAATGCCTATCTTCCACACCAATTAAAAGAGATTTCTAAAAATATTAATGCAAAATTAATACATATTTCAACTGACTGTGTCTTTTCTGGTTCGAAAGGTCAGTATATTGAGACTGACTCAAGAGATGGTCAAGGCGTATACTCTCAAACAAAGATATTAGGAGAGATTATTGATGATACTAATCTTACATTGAGAACCTCTATTATTGGCCCAGAGTTAAAAAATAATGGAGAAGGTCTTTTTCATTGGTTTATGAATCAGTCAGGTAGTATTTCTGGCTATACAAAATCTATTTGGTCGGGTGTTACTTCAATAGAGCTTGCAAAAGCAATTAAATGGTCAATTGATAATAATACGACTGGTCTTTATCATATTACTAATAACAAATCAATTAGCAAATATGAACTTTTGAAATTATTTCAAAAATATACAAATAAAGAAATTAATATTGGTCTGATAGATGGAAATAATATCAATAAAAGTATTCTTGATTCAAGAAAAATTATTAATTACCATATCCCTTCCTATGAAAAAATGGTTAAGGAAATGACAGAGAACATGAAGTCTAATTTCAGTCTATATCCATATAACAACATTTAATTAAAATAAAAATGCAGCAAATTGAATTAAAAAAAATTGCAAATACTTGTGCAAATAAAATCCTTACAGGAGAATTTTATAAAGAACCTTATAAGCATCTAATTGTTGATAATTTTTTACCAGATGATTTGGCATTGAAATGTCTCGAAAGCTTTCCTAAACTGGATGACGATACTTGGGAGCATGAAAATGATAAAAATATTGAGGTAAAGTCAAGAACTACTTGGGTAAGTGAATTTGATATACCTGATAATATTATTGATAGTGTCAGGATTCTAAACAGTTCCTTAATGCTAAATTCTTTCTCTAAAGTTTTTGGGATACAGAAGCTAGTTCCTGATCCATATTTTTCAGGTGGTGGCTTGAATATTACTCAAAAAGGTGGACTGCTTGATGTTCATGTGGATGGAAATTATCATGATGCGAGTGGATTGAATCGACGAATGAATGCCTTGATATATTTAAATCCTGGATGGGAAAAGTCATGGGGTGGAGAGTTTGGTATTTATAATAGTACTGGTTCGCAATTAATTAAAAAAGTAGAACCGTTATTTAATAGGTTAGTAGTTTTTGACAGCCATGATTATAGTTATCATGGACTTCCTGATCCAGTTAAATTTCCTGATGGAATAAATAGGAAATCAATAATTTTATATTATTATACAAAAGACTTAAGACCAGAAAATCAGACTTTGACTGGAAGTCCTCATAGTGCACTATGGGTCAAAAAAGAGATAAAAGATAAAAGAGGTAATCTTTTAAGACAGAAGTATGAGTAATCCTAGTATATTGATTGTTACAGAGTGCTTTTATCCTGAAGAATTCAATATAAATGATGTTGCATTATTTTGGAAGAATGAGGATTATGATGTTGATGTGTTGACTTTAGCACCAACTTATCCATTGGGAAAGGTTTTTTCAGGCTATAAAAATAGTTTTTTTCAAAAAGATGAGTATCGCGGTATAAATATTTTCAGAGTACGTGCTGTTTCAGGTTATAGAGATAGTGTAATTAAAAAGATACTGAAATATTTAAACTTTATGGTTTTTGGTAGTATTGCTTCAATCTTTATTGGCAGAAAATATGACTATATTTTTGGATTTAATATGGGTTCTTTAACTAGCATGATGCCAGCAGTTATTATTCGAAAACTCTATAAAAAGCCAACTATGTTTTGGATTCAAGATGTTTGGCCTGACAGCGTTTATGCATATGGTTTTAAAAAAACTAAAATACTTTCAACTTTTCTAGATATTTTTGTAAAATTTATGTATCACGATATTACCTCTATTGCAATTTCAAGTAAAGGTTTTAAGGTAAAGATAAAGCCTTATATTAAGAAAGATCTGAATCTTTATTATGCTCCGAATTGGGCAAGTGAATTAGATATGAGTATGCCTCCTGCTATTCTTAATAAAGTTCAAAAAGTACACTTTACTTTTGCGGGAAATGTTGGAAAAGTACAAAATTTAGAAAATATTGTTAATGCTTTCCAACTCCTATCTAAAGACTATAAAGAAAAGACCCAGTTAAATATTATTGGAGATGGGTCAAATTTAGAAAAAATAAAATTATTATCTGAAAATTGTTCAAATATTGTCTTTTTTGGAAAGAAATCAAGAGAGGTGATGGCTTCTTATTATAAATCTAGTAGCTTTCTGATTGTATCTTTGGTTGATAAGTCTATTTTTTCAAATACCGTTCCAGGTAAACTTCAAACATATATTGCAGCTAAAAAACCTATATTGGCAATTATTAATGGGGAAACGGCGGATATTGTAAGTGATAATAATTTGGGTATTAGTGTAGATCCGTCTAATATGAGTCTTATTAAAGAGGCTTTTGAAAAGTGTATAGATATGCCTGAAATTGAAAAATATAAATTTATTAAAAATAATGCAAAGCTATTGCAAACAACTTTTAATAAAGATATTATTTTAAAAAAAATGACTGGTCAATTAATCAATAATTCTGATTAAATAACAAGGTATATATTACTAGGACTAATTAAATTTACTGGCAATTGACTAATTTTGTAGTTGATTTTTCCACACTGTTTTTTCTGGAAATATTTGCATTACATGCTTTTTTTTAATGTAGCTTAACTAGTGAATTTATTTAATTTTATTGTTATAATATTTTTTTTTTATTAAATAGACGAAATGAGACACTTAAAGCGAATTGTTGGATCGATAGATAAGGCGATATTAGGAGGAATTTTAACGCGATTATATTTTGAATTTGTGGAGAGATTGGTTATCAAACATAGATCTGATATATTCAACTATGGCTTTAAAGGTGAATACATTAAAAATGATAATTCTATGTTAAATGTTTTAAGTGATAAGTATGGAAGTGATAAAGGTCAAACCTCTAGTAAAGGAAATCCTTATAACTGGTCGAGTCACAATTATGCTGATATTTATGAACTAATGTTTCGACTAAGAAGAAGTGATGTTGAGCTCTTAGTGGAGTGTGGAATAGGTACTAATGACCCCAGTTTTGTATCGTCAATGGGGGTAAATGGAAAGCCTGGGGCTAGTTTGTATGTGTGGAAAGATTTTTTTCCTAAAGCGCAGATTATTGGAATAGATATTGATTCTAATATTTTGTTCGAAGATGATCGAATAACTACATATCAGTGTGATCAAACTTCTTCTGATAGCCTAAAAAATTTCTGTAATATAGCTTCACTCACTTTATCATCGATAGATATCATTATTGATGATGGTCTACACGAGTTTCACGCTGGAAAGTCAATGTTTGAATCAATGAATAAATATTTAGCTTTAGATGGAATATATGTCATCGAAGATGTTAGTCAAAGTGACTACATTCCATACAAAGACTATTTTGCTAAGCTTGAAACCCAGTTCACTGTTCAGTTTGTTAATTTACAACGCCCAAGTTTAAGCGTTCTGAATAATCGACTTATTGTCATTAGGCACAACATTTAAAAATAATATTAAATTAGGTCTACCAGTTTTTTCTAAGTCAATCAATAATCGACAAGTTACTTTCGGCCCAACTTTGAAAATACCTCATTGTACTATTTTCTTTTTTTTAGCAACTACCGAGCATGATTTTCTATAGAAATTTCATTGTTTGATTGGCCAATAGCATTACAAACTCCAAATTAGCGCCCCAAGAGCTTGTAAGTTTTATGAAACCCTGTTTTTTTTTGAGTACAGCTTTTTACCGCTGTGTTTATCATTATAAGATATGATGCAAAGGTTATAATTCAACTATTACCTCATTTTCACTAGATTTATAAAATTATATGTGTGCAATAAACCTTTTTACTTAACGAACTGACCTTTGATAAATGCCCTTATCAACTGTAAAATAACTCATTTAAAGGGATTTTGGTAGTGTGCTAGATACAATCATTAATTTGTCACGGCGTAACAAGAAGCTTGTCATGCTGAGTATTGATTCTGTGCTGACTGTGTTAGTTCTTCTGGTATCGTTTTCAATACGACTAGAATACCTCTTCCTTCCAGATGGTAACTTGATTTGGGTCGTATTGGGTGCACCTATAATTGCCATTCCTGTCTTTGTTCGCTTTGGCTTGTACAGCTCAGTGATTCGTTACATTGGTTTTAAGGCCTTATGGTCCATTGTCCAGGCGGCAAGCTTGTATGCCTTGCTGTGGGGTGTGATTGGGTTTATGGCTGGGGTTGATGGTATACCACGTTCAGTTTTATTAATTAATTGGCTTTTGGCCATACTAGCCCTAGGCGGCTCTCGGATGATAGCGCGCTGGCTTCTCTCAGGGACTGGTGCTAGTCACTATAACGCAGGGTGCACTGATGTGGTAATTTATGGCGCTGGCGCGGCAGGCAGGCAGCTGTCGATTGCTTTAACGCAGTCGGCTGAGTACAATCCAGTGGCTTTTATGGATGATAACAATGAACTAAATCATCAATCTATTAATGGCATTGATGTGATTTCAAGGGGCGGCTTAAAGCATCTGATTAAGAAAAAAAATGTCACCGAAGTGCTGCTGGCGATTCCGTCACTGAGCCGCGCCGAGCGTAATGAAATTATACATTTTTTGGAGCCTTATCCAGTACTGGTGCGCTCACTGCCAGGGGTGACAGAGATTGCTCAGGGCAAGGTAAAAGTTACCGATTTGCGTGAGGTCAGCATCAAAGATCTGCTAGGGCGTGATTCTGTAGTTTCCAGCAAAGAACTATTGGGTCTTAACATAACCAATAAAGTGGTCATGGTGACCGGCGCTGGCGGCTCGATTGGCGCTGAGCTGTGCCGGCAGGTATTAGCTTTAAAACCCCAAGTGTTGGTGCTGTATGATCAAAGTGAGTTCGCTCTTTACCAGATTCATAAAGAACTCGTAAATGTCGGCATGCCCAATGTTGAGATACTGCCAGTGATGGGCTCTGTCATTAATAGAAATCGCTTAAGCCAGATAATGAAGCGCTTGGCTGTAAATACAATCTATCACGCTGCGGCCTACAAGCATGTGCCGATGGTTGAGTCGAATAACAGCGAAGGGGTGGTTAATAATATTTTTGGCACCCATACTTGCGCGCAGGCTGCGATCGATCATGGGGTAGATACTTTTGTGCTTGTTTCAACGGACAAGGCGGTGCGCCCAACCAGCACCATGGGGGCAACAAAACGCGTGGCTGAATTACTATTGCAGTCCTTGGCAGTAGGGAGCAGGACACGCTTTAGCATGGTACGATTCGGCAATGTGCTCGATTCCAGTGGATCGGTGGTGCCGCTGTTCAGAGAGCAGATTAAAGGGGGCGGGCCGATTACGGTGACCGATCCTGAGATTCTGCGTTATTTTATGACCATACCCGAGGCTGTTGAGCTGGTTATTCAGGCGGGCGCTATGGCGAGGGGCGGTGATGTGTTTGTGCTTGATATGGGCAAGCCTGTTCGAATTTTAGACCTGGCTGAAAAGATGATTCGTTTGAGCGGCCTAAGGCTTAAGGATAAGCTTAACCCGGATGGTGATATTGAGATTAAGTTTACTGGTCTGAGGCCAGGCGAAAAGCTTTATGAGGAGCTACTGATTGGCGGCAATGTTTCCAAAACTGACAATCCAATGATCCTGCGCGCAGAGGAAGAGATGCTGGCCTGGGATGATTTAAAGTTAATGCTTGATGAGCTAGAGCTGGCTGTTGATAGCGGCGATCAGGTCAAGCTGCGCCAGTTACTAATAAAAGCCGTGCCGGGCTTTAAACCGCAAAGTGGTATTACTGATATTTTGTATGAAGCTTGAGCGCTGGGTGATGAGAAATAGCTAAGGCTTAGGCTGAGTATTTTCTGAGGAGTGCAGCCCTATAAAATCGCAATTGCCCTAGGGTTTAAGTGCGATTTTTTTTGCTTGATTTTAAATAATGCCCTGTTTTTTGGCAAAATAATTGGTGGCCTGAATGTAACCTTCAATGCTGCCGCAGTCAAAGCGCCTTCCTTTGAATTTATAAGCAATAACCTTAGACTGTTTTGCTTGAACAAGCAGGGCGTCAGTGATTTGAATTTCACCATTCTTGTCAGGCTCGATGT
>Ga0075444_10002303_pt1 | contig 11524 bp, 10 predicted proteins | sample CoawatmetaG01DNA_FD_76836 | JGI IMG/M metagenome (GOLD analysis project Ga0075444, IMG submission 76836) | Marine microbial communities from the West Antarctic Peninsula - Coastal water metaG017-DNA | ecosystem: Environmental > Aquatic > Marine > Coastal | place: Atlantic Ocean: West Antarctic... | reverse complement strand
TAACTTACATGAAAAAAAATAATTTCTTTACTATTGCAATTCCTACAAAAAATAGATCAAGTCTATTATGTGAAACTCTCGATAACATTATATTACAAAAAGGATTTGATCAAATTAATGTGATTATTTGTGATAATTCCTCCAATGATGATACTGTACTAGTACTTCAAAGATATGAAAAATATAGCAATATAGAAATCATTTACAATACTGAGCCTTTATCAATAGATGAAAATATGATTAAAGTGGCCAGTTATGTTGAATCTGATTATTTTCTATGGCTAGGAGATGATGATATGTTGAAAGAAAATCAGTTGCAGAATTTAATTTCAATTATTAAAGAAAATCTTTCAGATTTTATTTTATTAAATGCAACACTTGTTTCTGCTGACTTACGTACTTCATTTAACAACACTATGGATATTAAATCCAATATCCATTACAACTCTCCAAAAGATTTCTTTAATAATCACTATTCTCAAACTCCATTTGGCACTCTCATTGTGAAAACTGAGTTACTGAGAGGGTCATTAAGTGGAGTTGATAAATATAATGATACAAGTCACGCTTATGGCGGAATTGTTTTAGATTATTTAGCAACAAAATATCAAAAAACTAAACATGTTAGTATTTTAGTTATAGCCCATAGCTATATCATGTTGAGGTCTGTTCCAAAGTCTTGGATTCTGGAGTCTACCCAAATTTATTTTCAACATATACCAAAATACTATGACGTGTTAGATTCTCAATACGCTCCTAAATCAAATGAGATAAAGATTGATTACATTAAAAAACTATTTTCATTTAAATATTTAATTTATTATAGGTTTTCAACAAAAATTAATTTATTTAATTTTAAAGCTAATACTTTATATGCAACACCAATAATGAAACTAAAATATATATTTGCTGTAATGATACCAAGGTTCAATTTTATTAAAAAATATCTTATTGCTCGTTCGGATGAAAAAATAAAGAAGTTTTAATATAAAAATTCTTTTTTATTCTCCATGCTTTTTGTTTATTAACTTCGAAAATATTACTAATGACTAACTTAAGTTTTATCCCAATATCAAAACCAAGCATTACTCAAAAAGAGATAGATTATGTTGTTGATGCAGTTCAGTCTGGGTGGGTGTCTTCACTTGGAAAATATATTGATGTTTTTGAGAAAAATTTCGCTGACTACTGTGGAACAAAATATGCAGTAACGACATCTAATGGAACCTCTGCATTGCATCTTACCTTAGCATCTTTTGGTATTGGGCCTGGAGACGAAGTGATAATTCCTGACCTAACATTCATTGCCACTGCAAATGCAGTCAATTATGTTGGTGCTGATGTCATTACAGTTGATGTAAACGAAGACACTTTATGTATAAATATTGAAGAAGTTAAGAAAGCTATAACAAAGAATACAAAGGCAATAATACCTGTTCATCTCTATGGGCATCCAGCTTCAATGTTAGAATTAATTGATATTGCCAAACAGCATAACTTAGTAATTATAGAAGATGCTGCAGAAGCACATGGCGCTGAAATTAATGACATTAAAGTTGGTGGATTTGGAAATGCTGCTACTTTTAGTTTTTATGGCAATAAGATATTAACAACTGGTGAAGGTGGAATGGTAACCACAAACGATGTAAAAATTTATAATAGATTAAAGTATTTGAGAGATCATGCAATGCATTCAGATAAAAGGTACTGGCATGAAGAAGTTGGATTCAATTATAGGATGACCAACTTGCAAGCGGCAATGGGTGTTGCCCAACTTGAGAGAATTGATGAAATTCTTAGTAAGAAAAAACAAGTATTTGATTGGTACGAAAAAAATCTTAAGGGTCTTTTAAATATTAAACTAAATACTCAAAAAGAGGGCTATAAAAATGTTTACTGGATGGTTTGTATAGAAATTCAAAATTTTGATCAAGAAAAAAGAGATTCTCTTATTGCCTCTCTTAAGAACTTAGGGATCGACACTAGGCCTTATTTTATTCCAGTATCTGATATGCCAATGTATACATCTAATAATACAAAAATAGCCCACTTTGTATCAAAATCTGGGTTAAATTTACCTAGCTTCTTTGATATAACAGAGGATGAGGTTATTTATATATGCAAAAATCTAAAAAAATTATTATAGTAGACAAGGTTGAAATAGAATTAGAAGAGCATTTTAATAGTGTTTGGTCTTCAGAAATTTCTCCTTGGCTATTTAGTGGTAAAAACGATAGTGTAGTCTTAAGGAAGAAGGAGCTCTTGACTCCAATTATTTCTGAAATTGATAGTATTTTAGATATTGGTTGCGGAGGTGGGGAGTTTCTTAATTTTATATATGATGGTCAAAGCAAGAAGAGCTATAAAGTTGGAGTAGATATTGCTGTTAACGCAATAAGAAAAGCGGATAAACTAGGAATATATGATGAACTACATATTTCTAATATTGATGATTTAGAGTACTTTAATAATGGCAGAGAAACACTAGATATAGTCCTTCTTAATGAAGTACTTTACTATCAAGTAGATTATATAAAGACTTTAAAAATTATAGATCCAATGGTTTCTAAGTATTTATTTATTAGTTTAGCCATGGGGGATGATTTCTTTAATAACAACGATCTGTTGGATATAAAGACCTTTTTTGAAAGTGATTATCTGCTTTTGTCTGAAACAAAAATAGACTATACAAGATTTAAAATTCCATTGAGATTGAGCAAATACATCATGAAAAAGGTATCTCAAACTCATAAAAATATTTTAATCTTTAAAAAAATAAAATAATTGAACTAAGGAAAAAATGGAAGAATACTATAATGGTTTTTATAAAGAGCTCTCTAGACTTGATGAGCTAGGAAACAACTTTACAAAAATTGAATCTTTTCTACCCCAATTAAATGGCCATGAAAAAATAATAGATATAGGTTGTGGCCATGGCGGAGTTTGTCATGATTTGATTAAAAAAGGATTTAAAGTTTCTGCGATAGAGATTAATCAAGAGGCAATTAAAAGTCTAAAGAAAAAGAACTTTAATGTTATTGAATGCGATATTACACAAAAACTAAAAATAAAAGAAAAGTATGAAATTGTCCTGTTACTAGATATTCTTGAGCATTTATTTGATCCTTATCTACTATTAAAAGAGTCGAAAAAGATAACTAGTAAAAATGGATATATTATTGCAACAATACCATTATATTTTGATATAGTTGATAGGTTCAAAATACTATTTACTGGGAGTGTTATTAGTATGGATAATCTCTGTTATGGAAGAGATTATTATGAAAAATTTAGAAGTTATAATTATGATCATATAAGATTTTTCAGACCTAAAGAGGTTTTTGAAATGGGCGATAATTTAGGTCTTAAAATTGATAAATTAGAATATCGAGTCACGGGGTATGGTGGAAAAAATATCCTATTAAAAATTTTAACAAAACTTGTTGCAAATAAATATACCGTAAATTTAAATCCCAGTCTGTTAGCTCATTCAATGAAAATAAGATGGAAAGTAGAATAAAAAAGATTGGTATATTGGCTTTTTCTAGTCAGGCCACTGGTGGAGTGCTTCAATATACTCAATCATTAATTGATATTTTTGATAATTATGATGAGTTTCAGGTTGTTGTTTTCGTTTTTGAAAAAGATTTATTTAGTGTGCACAAATCAGAGGTTAGGCTTATCTTAATGCCAGAAAGGAATTGGTATAAAAGAAGTATTATGATGGCCCAATGTTTATTAGGCTTCAGAAGTGAGTGGATATTAAGTAATAATGAGCGTAATTTGTTTAAAGATATAGATTTTTTTATTAATCCATCTCCAGCACTTTATCCAAACTTTTTTTTAAATAAACCATTCATTTTTACTGTTCAAGATTTTCAGGAGAGATATTATCCTGAATTTTTCTCTAAGTTTGATAGATTAAATCGATGGGTAGTTAAGCGAGCCCTTTCAAAATCAGCAGCTCATATTATATGCGAATCAAATCATGTCAAAAACGATGCATTAAATTTTTTGAATATAAGTAATAATAAAATCTCGGTAATACCCTCTCCTCCAACAAAATCTATAACTGAATATCTGTTTAAAGAGGATTCATTAAGTAATATAAAGGAAAAGTATAATCTTCCAGATGAATATATTTTCTATCCAGCGCAATTTTGGAAGCATAAGAATCATCTCAGGCTTGCTTGTGCTTTTGAAAAGCTATCTAAAAAAAATGATAAGTTATTTTTAGTTCTTACTGGCACTAAGGGAAATAATTATTTGAATGTAATGCAAAAAATTAGAAGCCTTAAAATCGAAAATAAAGTATTACATTTAGGATATGTTGATTATGATGATTTGCCCTATTTATTTAAGTTATCTAAAATATTAATCATGCCATCTTTGTTCGAAAGTATTAGTATTCCAATTTATGAGGCATTCGCATTGAGTGTTCCTGTATGTTGTTCAAATGTTGTAGCTCTTCCTGAACAAACTCAAGGAGCTGCAATACTATTTGACCCACTAAGTGTAGATGATATTGCTTATAAAACTCAATTATTATTATCTGATGATGATTTACAACTTGAATTAAGTAACAATGGAAAAATAATAATGGATAATTTTAATTTTTCTGACTATAAAAAAAATATTAATAATTTAGTATTGAAATTTTTATGACAAAAATTATTTACTTAATACCATTGCATTAGTAATGCCAACTTACTTTGGACCTACTAATATTCCACCAATAGAGGCTTTTAAACTAAATGTTCCTGTCTTATATTCTGATTTACCAGGCTTAAAAGATCAGGTTGATGGCGCTGCTCTGATGTTAGATTTAAATAATCCATTTTCTGTGGCGCAACATTTAAATGATCTAATTAGTGATGATAAGGTTAGGCAAAATTTAATTATTGCAGGTAATAGGAAACTGAAAAATTATCCAGTTGATTTTGAATTAATCTTATTAAATCAAATTTGTAATAGTTTTCGTTCAAAAAGATACTCCTGGGGAAGCTAGTTTATCTAGAATCTTTTTAAAGTTGATAGTTATCATCAATTTTCATTTGTGAATTTATATTCATTTATTTACTTATATTTATCTTAAGTCATGGATAATGGGAATTTTGTAATAGATGATTATTCTTCATAATCGGTTTGAATCAAAATGTTTTCACAGTTGAGAGACTTGAAAATTCCTTTCGTTCATAGGTTATTAAATTCATCAATCCTGAGTTAATAGAGATTGATTGTAATTTATTACTCTTAATGAGTTAAATTGGTTTTTTTATTCATTTTTTTTTCAATGAAATTTGATTTACTCTGATAATTTAATTCATATTATGATCAACATAACTTACTTAATTCCACTAGACTCCCTTGGTGGTGGCGTAGAAGTTGCCGCTAAAGGTGTTAAAAATATATCTAATTTAAAATTTAATTTTAATGTTGAGTATATTTTCAAAAATAAAACCGATCTTTTTAAGTTTTCTTTAATATTGACGGCCATAAAGTCAATTTATTTAATTAAGCCAGATATTTTAATTGTTTCTTTATGGCGCTCTCAATTTATTGGTATTTGTATAAAAATTCTACTACCTCGTACCAAGGTTGTATTCTTTGTTCATAGTGCTGGAGATGCACACTTTCTTGACTACTTTATATCACGGTTTACGTTGTTTTTTGCTACTGAAGTATGGGGTGATTCAGTTACTTCACTCAGAGATAGATTTAAAATTTCTAATAAAGCAAAAAAAGGAAGAGTTATTTCATTTAGTGCTCGTCAAATTGAAAGGATTGAATTTAAAAAAGTTGTTCCAAAATTTATTTTTTGGGGAAGGGTTGGTAAGGAAAAAGGAGTTGAAAGATCTATATTAATTTTTTCAAAAATCCTTATTTTTTTCCTAATGCAACTTTTACAATTATTGGCTCAGATGGTGGAAGGTTAAATGGTGTAAAAAATTTATGTATTTCGTTAAACATTTTTGAGTCAGTTATTTTTTATGATGAAATGGAATTTTCAGAAATAACAAAATATGCAGATAAAGCATGCTTTTATCTACAAACTAGCGTTTATGAGGGAGCGGCAATGTCTGTAATGGAGTCAATGAAATTAGGTCTAGTGCCTATAGTTACTCCTGTCGGAGAAATATCTAGATATTGTAATTACAAGAATGCAATTATTGTAGACTCCAATTTTGAGGCAGTTCGCTCAATAATTATGGCACTAGAGTCTCAGGATATATATAATTCGCTAAGTAATAATGCAGCATTAAAATTTGAATTTCAAACTTCATATTCTGACTCAATTGTATCAAGTTGCGAGGCAATGATTAAAAAATGGTATTAAAATTTAATAATATGTTCAAATTTTTAGTCCTTAAATTAAACGATAAGAAGATTTTTAATATATGGGGTATATTTTTTGTCTACTCTGTCCTTTTATGCCTTGCTTTTCAGCTGGTTATATTGCCATATATACTTCCTCCCGAATTTTATTGGGGAAATGGGCAAATGACTAATGGTGATTGGCTGGTTTTTCAATATAGAGCAGAGCAAGTGTTTCTTCAAATTAAAGAATTTGGTTGGAGTAGTTGGCAGCTTAAACCTAGTGGTTGGGGCATAACTGGAGTTATTTCATTAGTTTATGGTTTATTTGACTCTACTAAGACTTTTCTTTTAATACCTGTGCATTCAGCATTACATGCACTTGGAGCTACCAGCATAGTACTGATTATAGAAAGACTAGGCGTTACTAGGAGTACTGCTTTTTTGTCAGCATTGCCATATTTAATTTATCCTACAAGCCTGCTTTGGGTTACACAGTTAATGAAGGATATTTATACGACCAATGCATTACTACTCGCTCTCTTTGGGATTATTGTTTTATTTAGTTTTTTAAAAACTAGGCCATTAAGAATTCAACAAAAAGACTATATTAGCTCGATCCTGTCTATTGTATTTGGTATTTCATTAGTTTGGTTAATTAGGCCTTATATGGTGAGTTTATTCACATTATTTGCCATGGCGACTTTTATGGTATTAACCTTTTTCTTAATATTCTCACTAATTAATAAAAAAATTACAGTTATTTCATTCTTTTCTTTAATAATATTGCAATTTAGTTTAATTATATTTATGAATAATTTGCCAAACTCATCTTTCAATAGCGTTCCTGTTCTTGGTTTGGGTACTGACTTTTCAAACATAAAATCTGAAAAAAATGATGAAGAACTTGTGGTCAAAAAAGAAGCTATTGCACTAGAAATTTCTGATGAACTTGTAAAGAGAAACCATGAATTCGAAATGAGGTTAATAGAATTAGAACAGGAAACAAAATTATTAAAAGAGACTTATGAAGCAAACTTAGTTGAAAAGGGGTCAAAAGTAGTAGAACAGGAAGCAAAATTATTAAATGAGACTAATGAAAAAAACTTAGTTGAAAAGGGTTCAAAAGCAGTAGAACAGGGGTCAAAAGTAGTAGAACAAGGGTCAAAAGTAGTAGAACAGGAAGCAAAATTATTAAAAGAAACTAATGAAAAAAACTTAGTTGAAAATGATTTATTAAAACTTGAATATGAAGATAAAGCAAAAGTTTTGATAAAAAAAATGAATGAGGCGCGTTTGATTTTTGAAGCAGATGTTCAGCGTTTAAATTTTAAAAATGAAGGTTATAAAATAAATTCAAAGTTAGTCATTGATAAAAACTTTGATGAGAAGATAGAAGAGATGACGACAGAGTTAGTTGGCCAAAATTTGACTAATATTGAAATTAGAGATCAAGATTTATCCCAATTAAAAAAAGCTCGCATTCATAAACAATGGATATCAAGTGGTTTTTTACCAACTAAAATTGATAATCAATTTAATAAGCTTTATAACAATAGAACCTATTTCCACCAAGTTAACTTTATGGCTAGTTCAACGATTGATTATGAACATGATTTAAACAGCTTTTCTGCAATGTTAAGGTATATTCCAAGAGCTACTCAAGTAGCTTTTTTAGCACCGTTTCCATCGTCCTGGAGTTCTGAAAAGCGCTCATCTCAAACTTCTATGTTTAGTAAGATTGTGGGAATTGAAATGATTATGAGCTATTTTCTTTTAGTAGGGACTATATATTCACTGTATCTGTGGAGAAGAAAAATAGAATTATGGATTATCATATCGTACTCTCTCTTTTTTGGATTAATATTTTCCTATGCATTTCCGAATGTTGGAACCCTTGTCAGATATAGATATGGTCCATTAATGTTATTAGTTGCATTAGGGATTTCTGCTTTAGTTTATTTGTATTCCAAATATAAAAATCAAAAACTTATAATCATAAATGAATAAGTTATCAATTACTTTAGTTGTTGGTGCTCGACCCAATTTTATGAAGATGGCGCCTATAATTCGAGAATTAGAAAAATTAGATAAAATTTTTAATTACCGCCTTATACATACTGGACAGCATAGAAGCATTAAAATGAATGAAGTTTTTTTTAATGAACTTGGAATGCCCCCTCCTCATCTATATTTAAAAAGTAAGGGAGAGACGTCAGTAGAGAAAATTGCAGGAATTATGGAAGAGTTTGAGAAAGAATGCTTAAATAATTTTCCAGATATAGTTCTGGTTGTTGGTGATGTAAACTCTACACTTGCTTGTTCAATTGTTTCTAAGAAACTAAATATTAAGCTCGTTCATATTGAGGCCGGACTTAGGAGTGGTGATTCTCAAATGCCTGAAGAAATTAATCGAATTATTACAGACTCTATTTCTGATTTATTTTTTGTAACTGAGCCTTCTGGTGTTGATAACCTTATTAATGAAGGCCATAACTTAAATAGAATCCACTATGTTGGAAATGTAATGATAGACAATTTATTCTACCAAAAAGAAAAATTAGATAATTCAAGGGATATTTATTTTTCTACAAGTAAATTAAAAAATAAATTAAAAAAGTATGCAGTCGTTACCCTTCATAGACCATCTAATGTTGACAATATAGATGTTTTTAGTGGAATCATACAAGCGATAAATCAAATATCACTTTCTTTGCCAGTTATTTTTCCAGTTCATCCAAGGACTAGAAAGAATATCAATAAATTTAATATTAAATTTAATGATAATATTTTTTTAATTGAGCCCTTATCTTATCTAGAGTTTTTAAACCTATGGAAAGATGCGGAAATAGTTTTGACAGATAGTGGGGGTTTGCAGGAAGAGACAACTGCTCTTAGCGTTCCATGCAATACAATTCGAAATAATACTGAAAGACCAATTACAGTTTCTGAGGGAACAAATACTGTGGTTGGAACAGATCCGACAAATATTTTAAATGCATTTAAAGAAACGATTAATAAAAAAAGATTAAAAGTTACTAGTATTAAATTCTGGGACGGGGATGCAGCAGCTAGAATAGTAGAGCAACTTAAAAATTTTAATTATGAGTAAAAACATTCCAACAATTGAAATTTCATTAGATGGGTATGCCTTTAAAAAGCTCTTAGGCGTATCTTTAATTGAAAGAAATGTTAGGTTTTTAAATGCTTTTGGATTTAAAGAAATAAACTTTAACTGTGATGAAAACTTAATCGGCTATTTGACTGATTTTATTTCATATGATTTTTTTTTGAATCGTGAAAGTTGGAGTTTTTCTATTAATTCTATTCAAAATTCGACTTTTAGTCTAAATTCAAATGATATTTTTGATTATGCTGGAATCGAATCTGATAAATCTGAAGAAAATATTTTTGATAGAATGAATAATAGAAAAATAGATACTATAAAAAGTAAAAAAGATATGCGTAATGCATCTAGATTATTATTTAAGTTGGTGGATAAGCCTAAAGCAGAAAGTATTTTTATTTTTACTAATGTTATCAATAGGCCTCTAGGCAAGTTTTTTACTTATCTCATTATAAATTTAAATATAACGCCTAACTTTATTTCTTTCTTTGCACTAGTTTTAGCAATGTTAGGCTCGGTTTTAATAATGAGTGGAGATTATTATCTATCTCTTGTGGCTATTATATTGATTCAACTCTCCGCATCTTTGGATTGTACTGATGGTCCTGTTGCAAAGTTAAAGTACCTTAGCTCTAGTTTTGGCGGGTGGTTAGATAGTGTTTTTGATAAGATTTCTAAGCTTGTTCTATATGTTGCGATTGGTGTTGGGTTGTATAATGTAAATAATAATGAAATGTATTTATATTTTTCTATGGCTTTGTTACTTGGAAATTCAATGACTCATCTTGTCGATTTTATGTATAAACTGCATTTTAATTCCTTTTTAAGTGGGTATTCTGTCATTAGCCATAAAGTTAGAATTAGGAATATATTAAATTCAGATTTAAATATTCTAGGATTTGCATGCATTGCATTAGCCTTTAAATTGCAAGCAATTTATTTATTAGTATTAATGATATATTTTAATATTTTATGGATTTCTAAAATATTTATAAAATACATAAATCACAAATCACAAATCACAAATCACAAATCATAAATCTTGGTATTTAAATGAAAGTTGTAATTCTAGCTGCAGGAATCTCTAAACGAATGGGGGGAAAGACATCTAGTGTCCCAAAGCCTTTATTAAAAATTAAAAACACTACTTTAATTGAATTAAATATTATTAGATTAGCAAGATTTATAGAAATTAGTGAAATTATTATTGTTGTTGGCTATAAGGGAAATCTTATTATTAATTCTATTGGTCATGAGTACGATGGCATGAAAGTCACGTATGTGCATAATCATGAATATAGAACAACAAATAGTAGCTATTCAATGTGGCTTGCAAGAGACCTAGTTCAAGAGGGCTTTATTGTTATGAATGGCGATACATTAGTTAGCGAAAAGCACCTTGATAGAATATTAAGCGAAAAGTACGAGTCTTGTGTGCTTATTGATTCTTTTTTTACAAAATTTACATATGAAGATCTGAAGGTCAGTATTGACGACAACTATTTTGTTAATAACATAGGTAAAGATATAATTTTGGATCCTAAAACTTATGGTTGTCCTGCTATTTATAAATTCCAAGGTGCTTCTGTTAAGTTGTTTTTTAAAGTAATTGAAGATAACTTTATTAAAAAGAACAATCTTAAGTCTTTACTATCTAAAGCCATACAGTTGTATTGTTTTCAGTTCAAGGTAATTGCAATAAATATTAAAGAAAATATTTTTTGGGTCGATATTGATACGCCAGATGATTATCAGGATGCCATTAATTATTTAGAAAAAAATGAGCATTATTAAAGCTTTTATTTATGTTTAAAAATAACCATATTAAAAAGATAATAGAAATCATATCGAAAAGATATGCAATTAATCTTTTAATGATTTCAGTTATCATAAGTCTAATGGAGTTTTTATCCATCTTTTCGATATATCCAGTTTTTTATTATTTGGAAAATAAAGTACTAATTGAAACTGAGCTCTACCAATCAGTTGTATTTTTTATAATGAACTATGTTTCATTAACTGAATTTCAAGTAGTAATTTTAATTTCTAGCATCGTTTTAGTAATGACACACTTGATGATTT
>Ga0075444_10002302_pt1 | contig 11524 bp, 10 predicted proteins | sample CoawatmetaG01DNA_FD_76836 | JGI IMG/M metagenome (GOLD analysis project Ga0075444, IMG submission 76836) | Marine microbial communities from the West Antarctic Peninsula - Coastal water metaG017-DNA | ecosystem: Environmental > Aquatic > Marine > Coastal | place: Atlantic Ocean: West Antarctic... | reverse complement strand
TAACCGAGCTGGTCGACAAAGAAAAGAGCTTTGACAATTATGAGCTGCTTGCCAGCCTTAACTTGAAATTGCAAAACTATCCAGGAGCTGTGCGCTCACTTGAAGAGGCCGTTTCGCTTAAGCCTGAGGCTTCTATCTCATTACTGAAGCAGCTTTTGAGCACTCTTAATACCTGGGGTGCAATCTTGGTCAAGGAGAATAAGGCACAAGAGGCTCTGTCAGTAAAAGGCCACGCTGAGCGTGTTGCTGAGCAACTGGCTATGCTTATCAAAGAGCAAAAGAAAGATGAAGTGAAGCCTGAGGCGGCCAAGAACGATAAGTGGAATCCTGGCACTCCCCCGATTTCAGTGATTTCTTCGAGAAACTGGTTGGTTAAGGGAAGCTTGACTCCGGAAGGTGAAATCAAGATCAAAAACATTTCAGGTGAAGCGGTAACTGACCTTACATTGACAGCTGTTTTCTACGATAATACAAAAAGACGCACCAATGGCTCAGTTGCTTTGCCGGTGGCTAACCCATCGTCTATCGCCTTTGCTCCAGGGGCCGAACGGACACTTTATTTTTCCTGTCCTAATATAGTTAAAGATGATCATCAACTGGCCGTTATCATCTATTGGAAAGGAAAACTGTGCAAGAATTTCCAGTTGTGAAGCAGCACTAAGGGTTGTAGAAAATCGTATAACTGACGTAATGCAAGAAAATTTCAATCCCGAATCAAGTAAATCTGAGGGCGATGAGCAAAATCGTCAACCTGCCGCTGCCCTACCCGAGCAAGCTGCAGTGCCGCCGCCCAGTCCTGTTGTGCCAAGTTGCCGACATGAGTATGTCCGTATTTTTCAGCGCCGATTAAAGGGTCTCGATCGTCGCTTGGTCTCGACAAAGGCTTATTTGCCGATTGGTTTCAAAATCGGCGATTTCGGCCATCTTGGTGACAATAGCTATTGCTTCTGCACCAAATGTAGGGCTCGGTTATACCCCAAGCGTACTCAGGCCGACAAATTGCAGGCCAGACTGGCTGCAGCTGCTGGAAAGCTTAGTGCTGAGCAAGATTTGCTTGATGAAGTTGGGTCAGATTTGATGCAAGAGGTCTTGAATGAATTTTCGGCCGAAAAGCTTTCTGCTGACAATATTGGAATTGATATACATGTAGAAGAGCTAGAGCCTGAAATGGTAGACGTTCAAGATATCGAGGCCGAAGGGGTTAAACTCTCAGACGAGGAGGATAGTTGTGCGTTGTCGGAAGAAGAAAACTAAAGGCTGGCTGCATCTATTAGACCGCCTTATGTTCTTTAGTGCTGTGGTGCCCCCTGGCTATATCATTTATCGATTTGTGCGCTGGTTTGTCAGGCAAGAAGATGGGTTGAGTCGCTCTGAAGACTCGGATGATTCTGAGAGCGCTTTCGACTAAGTCACTGGTTATGGCAAAAGAGCATTAATGACTCGCTATCTATTGAGAGTATTTCGGGCAGCATTGGTCAGCTCATTGGGGTTGGGCGGCGGCATTGGCCTCCTGATTATGATTATTGTTTTGACCAGCAAAAACGAGCCCAATGCCTTTCATTATGGTCTGATGGCAGGCCTAACCATTGGTGGTATTTTTGCTCTTTTCACTATCGCTGTGCTTTTGCCCCTTGACCTTAGTGCCCACGTCTTTCTTAGCAAAGGTCGCTATCATCAAATTTGGGATCTTGAGCAGACTCGAGAAATAGAAGTGACAGGAACAGGTAAACAAGTTTTACACGCTGCCAGGCAAGCACTACTGGTAGTGCCCTATGTAACTCGGGTTTCAGATGATGTTGAGCACATGATCACCCGAGCCGCCAGCGGGCCGAGTTGGCGCTCTGGTGGCGAAGAAATGGAAGTTGAGCTAAATTGTCAGGCTGAGAATCAGTGGCAAGTAAAAATTGTCAGTAGACCACGCTCGAAAAATGTGGTTTTTGACTATGGCAAAAACTTTGAAAATGTTGAGACTTGGCTTGGTCAGTTCGACACTCTTTTGAAAGAGAGCAAAGCTTGAGCCCAAGCTTTCTTCCGTTTTACTTGAAGTAAGTTTAGGCCCAAGTTGTTAGTGCTTTTGAGTCTACTGTAGAAGTGAGGCAAGTTCGTCGGCGTGCTCTTCTTCAACGGCAAGAATATCTTCCAGCAATCTTCTTGTGGTTGAATCGCTACTGCCGATGTGTTCGATCATGCCGCGATATGACTCAATAGCAATTCTTTCGGCCACTAGATCTTCTTTGATCATATCTTTCAAATTAGAGCCGACTATGTATTCAGCATGACTGCGCTCAGTTAGCGTGTCAGGGTTGAGGTCTGGCTCACCGCCCAATTGGACGATACGGAGGGCCAGTCTGTCAGCGTGCTCTAGTTCTTCGTTAGAGTGAGCCAGAAACTCTTGGGCTACTGATTCGGAGTTGACGCCGCGGGCCATGTAATAGTGGCGGCGATAGCGCATGACGCAGACCAGTTCGGTGGCCAGCGATTCATTGAGCATCTTAATTAGCTTTTTGCGGTCGGCTGCATAGTCTGCTGTGACAGCACCATCCTCTACATGGCGACGAGCCCGCTCTCTTATTTCACTAACGCTATGTTTAGGCTGACCAGAATCTTTCTCTTTTTCTTTCTCCTTAACAGGTCCGCTATGATTTTTGTTATTGCTCTTATCCATTTTCCCAGCCATCGTTGTTTCTCCAGTTCTCTAGGCGCAAGGGCAATCTTGCTGTGCCTGCAGCAGTGAAGACTAACCGCGGGCTGATTAGTTCCACTTTTGCCTTAATGTGGTAACTTGAACCTATGAGCCCTGAGCAAACTCAAATTCAAGCCGCAACCGAAGCGGCAATTTTATCGGTGAAACTATTGCATGCTGGTTTGTCAGTGGCTGGATTTTCTCTGGGCGTTGCCATTCTCTTCTTCGGCCGTCCTGGCCTGACTGTGCGCACAGCAATTGTTGCTGGCAGTGCCCTGACCTTGGTTTGCTCAATTTTGCTTGGCGGCGACCTTTTCTCAACTGTGCTGATCGACGATCGATTTACTGCTTTGCGTCGCCTTGGCTGGTTTGCTCTTGGTTTACTCTTTGGCGCTGGTCGAGGCGACCGTATTGTCAATTGGATTCGGCCGCCGCAGGTTCCAGTATTTATTAGCGAGCCAATATTTAAGGTTGATGCCGGGTCTGACTTAGCACCCGACGGCCAAGCCGAAAATAGTGTTGAGAAGCCGGGCTCAATTATTCAGCCTGAAAATAGCGATGGCAATTAGCCTCTCCCAATAGCATTTATAAACATGGCCTTTCGTATTTTCCCCACTGACGTGGGGCGTTTCTGGCAGCAATATATGTATAGCTAGATCTATTTTGGTGCTCAGTGAAAGAAACACTTGCCGAAAAAATAGTGAGTAATATAAATCCTGTGGATTTCGCCCAGGGATTTTATCAAGGTGCCATCGAGAAGCCCGTTAATGGTGTGCGCCAATTGGTGGGCCTGGAAGATAAAGATAGCAAGAAGTCGGCAAAGAAAAGTGAAAGCCCCAATCTTGCTACTGAAGCAGGCATCATTGCTGGGCAAATAGTTGATTTTAGTGTTTTGGCTGTGGTCAGTCATGGGGCCCTCAAGCCTTTGCTGAAAGAAAGTGCCATAAATATCAATGGCGTGGCTGGCACGGCTAGCAAGATGTTTCTCGCCGGAGCTATTGATGGCGGGGTTTTGACGACTAGCTCGAATGATAAGAGCTTATTGCAAGGTCGCCTGGAAGCAGCGCTGGTCTCGGGCTCAACTTTTGCCGTTATGGGTGGAGCTAGCAAGGCCCTAGAGGGTGTGAAACTTTTACCTAAAAACGACTTTCTTGCTAAGAGTTTGAGCAGCGCGCTGGCTGGTAGCGCCGGTGGTGTTACTTCGGCTTATGGCCATGCCTTCACTGAAGAGCATCGTCTGGCAACTACTTCTGAAGTTCTCAGTAGTGCTGGTCAGTATGCTGCCTTCGGTGCTGGTTTTCATGCTTTTAATGCTGGTGTGGTCAAGGTAGCCAAATTACCAGCGGTAGAAAGCGCTTATTACCGCACTAAATGGAATATTCAAGAAGGTGCTACCGAGGGTAAACGGCTCTACTATGCCACTCTCAACGAACTAAACTTACAGCATCCCATTAAGCGCTTCAATGATTTTGTTAATCCCGTTAAACTGCCCGAACTGCCGAGAGTGGCTCTCACTACTGAGAATAATCCAGTCACAGCTTTTGAAAAAGAGTATCCCCAGTACATCAGAAATATTGAGGCTTTAGAAAAGAAGTACGAAGAGACACCCCGTGGAGAGCGGCGTGATGTTTATGATGAGATTGGAGTTGAGCAAGCTCGCTTTGCTGAGAAGCTTCTGACAATATTGCATGGAGCCGCCGATAAGCCTGGTCTGAATTCATACAGCAACCAGGAACTGGCTCAGGGCGTACATAGCATCGAGCGTGTCGCTGCCATAAGAGAGACTCTTACTGCTTCATTAAAGCGCAACGATTTCCTCTCTGCTAGCCCCTTTGAAGAAGGTATGGCCAAATTGGCACCGCGTGACATTTCTGGCGATCCCGATACCTATAGTATCCTCCGGGGTCTTGGCCAAGCCCGCGAACGATTTTTCAATTTTGATGAAAACGCTTTGGCTAAGAAGCTTTCTCTGCCAAGTGAATATCACTATAAATCAAGGGCTTATGGCACGCCTGCTGATTGGATGCCTTTTGAATCAAGTGAAAAACTGAGCAATCTGTTTCATGCTACTGTCTCTCGTGCTCTTGATTCTATCTTCACTGAAGGTAAGTTGCTTCCGGCCAAGGAACTGCGGCTACGTGGAATCAAGCAAATTGCTGGTGAGAGTGCCGATGAGCAATTCCCCCGTCGGGCTATTTCGATGACACGCAATTTTAGCGAAGCATTTTGCTACCATCGCCACAGCCCTGAGAGTTTGGCTGACTTCCCTGTGGTCTTTGGTATATCGCGTCATGCTGTGGCAGGGCCGAAAGGTTGGAACGCTGGTATGCTCGAACCAGGAGAATTGCTTACCAATAAACTCAATTTGGGTAGCGGTATTTTTGAGAAGCTTGGCTTGCGCAAGCCTGATATCACTCATCTATTTGTGCCAGACACGCAAGTATCTGCGGTCAGTCGAGCACTAGCAAGCCACCGCATCGCTGGCGTGCGGGTGGTTGGTTTCAACGATATGGACACGCCACAATGGCAGCCTATATCGCCCTAAACGAGTTGCTCGACCGAGACTATTAGAGACCGAGGAAGTCTGGTCCGCTACCTTGTGCTGTTGGCTTCACTCTGAGGTTGACTTCAGGGCAGACGATTTCGCAAGTGCGGCAATGCACACAGTTTTCCAGCGACATGCCGTGCTTTCTTACATCTTCGATGATGTCGATTCTGTGCACTTCAGCTGTGCAATCAGAGACGCAAGGTGTGGTTTTACCAAGGCCTTCATATTTACTGATGCACTTAACGCAAGTGGAAGCGTTGAATTCATCAATGTGATTGTTGCCTTCGTGATACTTGGTCGAAGCGTAGAAGACCGCATCAACTCTAGAATAAATGGTGGATTTGTCGAAGTTCTGTGGCTCATCATACTTAGGTGGTACCCAAGCTGGAATGATGTGCTTGTAGTCCTCTACATACTTGATTGGTCCAATATCGATCTTGCCTTCGATCAACGAAAGCGATCTGATACCGTCTTTGGAAGAGCCAAGGGGGTTTTTGAAACCAACCTTGAGCATACCAATCCAGGCATTTGATTTATCAATGCTCTTAGCAATATCAGGCAAGTAGCGGCCCAATAGTTTTGGATTCTCGATAAAGGCCCAACGGAAGTAGCGGTTTTTGTAAGCTTCTTTTATGACAAAGCCGTCTTCGAGTTCTTTTTGATAAGGGGCAAGGGCTGCTTCTGAAGTGTCGTCCTTGACTAAGGCGTCATGCAGAACTTTGGCAGCTACGTAGCCGCATTCCATGGCACGGTCTACACCGGCCAGGTACTTAACGTCGAGAGTACCGAGAGCATCACCCATGAGCAGAGCGCCAGGCACGTAGAACTTCTTAGGTAAGCTGTAATAGCCACCCTCTGGAAGCAAAGCGGCGCCGTATTTGAGCAACTTACCACCGGCGATCATTTTTTGAATGAACGGATGCTTCTTGTAGTCTTGCAGCTTTTGCTGGGGATTCATGTTGGGGTCTTGGCTGTCAAGGCTGATTACCATACCGATAGTCAACTTGTTGTCTTTCATGCCATAGACGAAGCCACCACCAAAGGTGCCATCGAGTAGTGGATAGCCCAGTGTATGCCAGACTTTGCCTTCCACGCTTTCGTTTAGTTGCCAAACTTCTTTGACACCAACAGACCAAATTTGTGGATTGTCGCGCAGCTTAAAGTGGTCGACGACATCTCTTGAAATAAAGCCTTTGTCGCCGAAACAAGTGAACTTGCCGTAGACATAATCTTCTTCAGACTTAGGCTCTTCAGTAACGGCAACGCCAGCTACTCTGCCATTTTCAAAAGCGACAGCATGCGCGGCAAAGCCGGTGAAAAGATCGATAGTAACGTTGGGTACTTCTTTGGCTTTTTCTTGTACTTGGTTGGCCATCCAATTAACTACATAGCTCAATGTCAGAACTAGGTAGCCTGTTTTATCAAACGATTTAGGATAAAGCTTATGTGGAATATCCCATTTCTTTTGAGCACCCAGGACTGAAAACTCCGATTCAGTGCAAGTGGCTTCAATAGGGAAGCCTAGCTCTTTGTAATTGGGCCATACTTTTTCAATAACGTGCGGATTAGACACCGCACCGCTCATGATATGAGCGCCGAAATCTTTGCTCTTCTCTAGAATTGCAATAGTGAACTGCTTATCGCTGCCCTTGGCTAATTCAAGGAAACGGTAAGCGAGAGTGAGGTTGGATGGGCTACCACCAACCAATAGTAGGTCATACTCAATGCGATCCGACAACTGCCTCGACCCCCCGTCCTGATTGAATTTCCGCAAACTGTTTAATCATTTCTGGAACGATCTGATAGATATCGCCGACTATGCCGTGGTGGGCAAATTTGAAGATTGGCGAATCTGGATCTTTATTGATGGCAATGATCAAGCCCGATTTGGACATACCTACGCGGTGTTGAATGGCACCAGAAATACCGCAGGCTATGTAGAGTTTTGGTCTTACAGTTTTACCTGTTTGGCCCACTTGGTGTTGATAAGGAATCCAACCAAGGTCTACAACTTTTCTTGAGGCGCCGATGGCAGAGTTTTCGAAAGTATCGGCCAACTGTCTCAATAAATCGAAACCATCAGCACTGCCTAGTCCGTAGCCACCGCCAATGATGACATCGGCTTCTGTTAGCTTAACGCCTTTTGATACTTCTCTAACGGTATCGGCCACAATTAAGCGGTAGTCTTCGGGAATCAGTTTGACTGGAACCGTTGTGATTTTACCTTTGCGACCGGGTTCATATTTGTTCGGAGTCATCACCCCAGGACGAGTTGTCGCCATCTGTGGGTTTTTCCATGGTCCTAGAATTCTTGCTTTTAAACTTTCGCCGAAGCTTGGTCGAATAGCATAGAGACAGTTTGGATAAAGACCAATTTTTGATGGGTCGACTTTATTTTTGTGCTCGTATGGCCCGATATCGAGTTCTGTACAATCGGCGGTAAGACCAGTATCGAAGTGAGCAGAAATGCGTGGCGCCAGGTCGCGACCAGTAGTGGTGGAGCCAAGCAAGCATGTGTGAGGAGCCTCAGGCAAGGAATCGAGGAAGTCGATTACTACTCTTCGGTAGGGCAGAGTGCGGTAAGAGAATAGTTCTTTGTCGTCGGCCACATAGACTTCGTCAGCACCAGCTTCAATCAACTTTTGCGGTATGTCGCCTAAGTTGTAGCCAAGCACGAGACACTTAAGGTTGCGTTCCATTTTGTCGGCAAGAAGACGTCCGGCGCCCAGCAACTCAAGGGTCACTGGTTGCAGGTCTCCTAAGATTTGCTCGGCAATTACGAGCACATCTCCCTTAGGACAAAAGGCTGATACGTCAGGCTGTTCACTCATTTCTTTGTCTACTTATTTACTTACAAACTTACTTACTTACACTTCTTTGCTGACACTTGTTTACTGACTTACTTTTGGGCAGCTCCAACTAGAAACTGACTGAGGTCGCTTGCTTTGAGAACATCGCCCACCAATTCGTGAGCTGATTGACCTTCATGCATTTTGCAACTACCACCGAGTTCGCCTACTTTTTCTGTTGCGGCAACGATTGTAGGAGAGCCCTTGAGGCCGGTGCGATCTGGGTCTGCACCCACTAGGTCGAGGTCAATAGTGTGAATAAATTTCTTCAATTCTTCTTGGTCTCTGGCCAGCCGTCTTACTCTCCAGGCCCCTCTGAATGATTTGTATTCAAGAGGGTGGTAGGAGTTGGCAACGGTTAGCAAGAGAGGTGTTTCGGCTACAACTTTTTGGTAGCCCCCTTCAATAATTCTGCGAGCATGCACTTTGCCATCTTCCATATGGAAGTCTTCGCAGTATGTCACTTGAGGTAGGCCCAGGCGCTCTGCCAGCTGTGGACCGACTTGAGCGGTGTCGCCGTCGGTGGTCTGTAGGCCACAGAAGATCAAATCGGGCTTGCCGATGTAATTGAGCACTTTGTAAAGTGCATAGGCCGTTGCCAGGGTATCGGATGCAGCCAGTCTGCGATCTGATAACAAGTAGGCTTCATCCACTCCATGCTCAAGGGTTTCAAGCAAAATTTCGACAGCCGGTGGCGGTCCCATCGAAATTGCTGTGACCTTGCCGCCATAAGTCCTCTTGGCGTGCAAAGCCGCCTGCAGGGCAAAGCGATCAAAGGGGTTGAGCATGCGCTTAGCTTTTGCTCTATCGATGGTGCCATCAGGGTTAAGACCGGCCTTGGAGCCTGTATCTGGAACCTGCTTCACCAAAACGTAAATGTTTAAACCGGCCGACATATTACCTTCTGGGTATCCTTAACTGAAAGATTCTACCTACATATGGCTGAAGCTTCCCCATTTGTTAATTAGAGATAGAGACTACTTAACGAAAGCTCTTTATATCAGGGGTAGTTTGACTCTTTATTTCTTGTCATAGGGCATTCTCAATTGTTTCTTTATATGGAAATCTCTATTACTTCAGATTATCCTTAGCTCACCTTGCTAATACTCTTTCCCCGTCGGCTTTCCAAGAGACAGGTGGAAAAATACAGAGAACAATATGACTGCACATTTATTTACGACCCAAAGGTCTATTTCGTCGAAACTTAAGTTTGCCTTTCGGCTTTCTTTATCGGTCGCCCTGGTGCAAAGTACTTTTTGCTGTAATTTACCGGCTCATTCTCAAGTGCAAGTAATAAAAATGGGGAGCAGCGCCAGCAAAAAACTCGAAGAAAGTGGAAAGAAAATAGAAGAAAACGGCAAGAAGCAAGATTCAGCCCTGCTCGCCCAGTACGACAGCTTGGTTGAACAATATTTTGCCAGTGCCTTTTCCTTTGCTCCTAGCTGGGGCACACAAGTTGGCTTTCACCAGTACGACAAGCAGTTAGAGGATCTTTCCGCTGCTGCTTTGAAGAATAATGAGGCTACTCTCATTGACTATCGTCGCAAGTTTTCCGACCCTGCTTTCTTGCAATTGCCTCGAGCACAGCGACTCGATTTGGCTATGGTGCAGGCGAGTATTTCTGCCAGCTTGCTCGATTTGCAAGAATTACATTGGCTCAATCGCGACCCTGATAAATATCCCTCCCTTATTGCTGACAGTGTGTTTTCACTGGCCAAACGTAATTTCGCTCCAGTGGATGAGCGTTTAGTCTCTGTCATTAGTCGAATTGAAAAGGCGCCAAGTCTTCTTGCTGCTGGACGGGCAAATATTCAACCAGATATAGTGCCTGCTATTTATGCGGAGGTGGCTTTAGAGCAATTGCCTGGCACCATAGAGTTGTTTAAAACCACTATTCCTGCGGCTTTTGCCTCTGCCAATCCTGAGTTGAAGGAAAAATTTGAGAAAGCAAATGCTAAGTTGATTGCTGAACTTATAAGCTATCAAACGTTTGTCAAAGAGAAAGTTTTGCCCAATGCTCATGGTCAATTTGCCATAGGCGAAGCAGCTTACCTGAAGAAGCTAGCCTTTGATGAAATGGAAGACGAGAAGCTAGATGTAATCTTAGCCAATGGCTACAAAGAATTGCGCAGACTGCAGGCCCGCTTCAAGCAGTTAGCTCATGAAATCAATCCTAAAGTTAGCGCCCTAGAGTGCTTCGAGAGTATCGCTAGCGATCATCCTCAGCCCGATAAGCTGGTTTCGTCGACGGCAAATGTTTTAGATCGCATTGCTGCTTTTATTGAAGAGAAGAAAATTGTCACTATTCCCTCTAAAGACAGGGTGACTGTGGCCGAGAGTCCGTCTTTCATGCGCGCTCTTACCTTTGCCTCTATGGATACCCCAGGACCTTATGAAGATACTGCGAAAGAAGCGTTCTATTACGTCACACCGGTAGAGAGTGATTGGGATAAGAAGCGTATAGAAGAGCACATGCGTTTCTTTAGCTATGCTGATTTAATCAATACTAGTGTGCACGAAGCCTATCCTGGCCACTATGTGCAGTTTCTCTGGGTCAAGCACGCACCTTCGAAAGTGCGTAAGTTGCTAGGTTGTTCATCAAACGCTGAGGGCTGGGCCCATTACTGCGAGCAGTTGATGATGGAGCAGGGTTTGCCAGCTTCTAGCACTGAGTCTGGAGAGAAAGAGAAAAATCTAGAACAGAAAAAACTAGAACAGAAAAAACTAGAATTAGTACAGATTCATGATGCTCTGCTGCGAGTTTGTCGATATATAGTCGGTATCGAAATGCATACTCGTGGTTTGTCTTACGATAAAGGCCGTGAATTTTTCATCAAAGAAGGATTCATGGAAAAAGCCAATGCTGAGCGTGAAACCAAACGTGGTACTAAAGACCCAACTTATCTTGTCTACACTTTGGGCAAACTCAAGATAATTGCGTTGAAAGCTGAGTACCAGGTCAAAATGGGCGATAAGTTCGATCAGAAAGATTTTCATGATCGATTTTTGAAATGTGGTTTCCCCCCTCTAAAAGTTGTGCGTACCGAAGTATTAGATTTAGATTGGCCCAAAAGTAATTGAGGTTATTGAGGAAATTGAGGTAATTGAATCGATAGACCGAGATTGGGGCTGGAAACAAAACTAGCAGGCTATCGTCGATTACTATCTGACCATACAGAGCTGTTGATAAAGGGGATGTAATGAAGCACAAATCGAAGAATCGGGTTGCTCGAGCTTTACTACTTGTAGCCAGTTCTACTGCTCTTGCCGCAGGAATCGTCGGGGCCATAGTTACTTTCCCAGGCAAGGTTTATGGTGGCCACAACTCTGCCGGAGCTTTCAACCTCGGCGTCGGTTGGAAGGCCAGTCTTGATGGAGCTTTAATAGAGGCAAAGCAAAAACAGAAGTATGTGCTTGCCGACGTTTATACCGATTGGTGTGGTT
>Ga0075444_10002290_pt1 | contig 11542 bp, 20 predicted proteins | sample CoawatmetaG01DNA_FD_76836 | JGI IMG/M metagenome (GOLD analysis project Ga0075444, IMG submission 76836) | Marine microbial communities from the West Antarctic Peninsula - Coastal water metaG017-DNA | ecosystem: Environmental > Aquatic > Marine > Coastal | place: Atlantic Ocean: West Antarctic... | reverse complement strand
TTTAGATGGTGCTATACCTAAGTGGTACAGGTACTCTGGTCTAGGTCATTACTTTACGAAGTGCATAGGTATACCAAACGGTACTATACTTGTAGTAGAGGATGTAATAAGTGCAATCACAGCCGCAAGGATATGTCCAGGCTTGACTGCTATGGCCTTACTTGGTACGTCACTTACAGAGCATCACAAAGCTAAGATAGCAAAGTATAGCAGAGTTATCGTAGCGCTTGACCCTGACGCTGCACCCAAGACGTTAACCTTTACACGAGAGATTGTGTCTTGGACGGGTCTACCTACCAGTGCTTTACGTCTTGACGATGACATAAAGTATGCATTAAAGTCTGACATTGATAAGCTTAAGGAGTTTGCACGGTGAATAGTAGATACTACATAAGGATTCTGGCAGACAAAGTAGATCAGCTAGAAGAACGTATAGCTAAACTAGAAGCAGATATTAAGGAGTGTAAGAAATGAAAACGGTAGCAATACTATTGTGGATGCAGTTCATACCTGATCAAGGTATACGATACCACCACTTAGGCACGTTTGATAATGATACAATGTGTATGGTTGAACTAAAGTATGCCTCAGTTATGGTGAATGACAAGTCAGAGACACTAGAATGTATTGAAATAGAGGTAGAACGCTAATGATAACAGCTACTTACGTGGATCACATGGGCAGTGACTTGTCTGTAGTGAACGCAGCCAGGGTTAGCTTTGGTAAGAATCACACAGAGATGACTGAGGGCGACACTAGGCTCATTAAATACTTAGCCAAGTACAAGCATACGTCACCCTTTGGTCATGCCTTTGCAAGCTTTCACGTTAAGGCTCCCGTGTTTGTAGCTAGGCAGCTTGTCAAGCATAAGTTCTTGAGATGGAACGAAATATCTAGGCGCTACGTGGATGATGAGCCAGAGTTCTATGTGCCTAGTGAGTGGCGAGGCAAGAGTGATGATAAGAAGCAGGGCAGTGAAGGTAAGGTAGAATTATCTTACTCTGGTATGCGTACCTTAGCTAAGCATGATGTATGGTGTAATAAGGCATACAAAGACTTACTTAAGCAAGGCGTAGCACCAGAGCAAGCACGTATGGTGCTGCCACAGTCCACCATGACTGAGTGGTACTGGTCAGGTAGCTTGGATGCATTCTCTGACATGTGTAACCTACGGTGTAAGTCAGATACACAATACGAAACAAGAATAGTAGCAGATCAGATAAATGAAATAATGCTTGACTTATTCCCTGTTTCATGGGAGGCATTAGGTGAGCTTAGCTAGATTAGAGGTAAGAGTTATGAGTATGTGTGGAGAAATAGAGAACCTACAACGTGAGCTAAAGATGGCTAACGAGAAGATAGAAGAGTTACAACAACAACTAAACCATACAACGGAGTATGACCAGCAAGACATAAGGGACTTTAACGAGTCAGAACGTAAAAGAGCAATAGAGAGAGCAAAAATTAACAATGTTCACAGTTGAGTTTGAGAGTGATGCATCTGTCATCACCAGTTTAGATGAAGGTGATGCCTTCAATGATGTAGAAATGATTATAGGAGAAGACGATACAGTTTATATTAGGCAGTTTGATGATGACTTAGATGAGTACCAGATGTTGTACATGTCATATCAGCAGCTAAGAGATTTATTTATATCAATGAGTAGGACAGAAGGTATGTTCTATGCAGTAGAGAAGGAGAGCCAGAGATGAGTAAGAATCTACGACAACTAAAGGATCAGGTATCAGAGCTAGAAGCCCAGCGCCTAGCAGTTCTAGGTACTACTAAAAAGCTAACACCTAAGCGTAAAGAGCTTGAGGTAGAGATAGCGTACACGCAACGTGAGATAGTTGCTATTAGACAGGTGTACGCATGATGGAGTTTGCACTTGTCAAGACCCTCTTGAACAAAGAGTTCTATGATAACAACAAAGGAGTACGTTGCCCAGATAAACTATTCACCAAGGATATACGTCTTGTAAAGAAGACCATTGACTACGCTATGGATACCTATGAGAAAGACCTGAGTGTAGCAGAGTTAGAGGCTTTATTCTTTAGTAACAACACCTTAACTACGGCTAACAAGGAGTCATACAAGGATGTCTTCCGTAGGATAAACAAAGAAGATGCTATGTCTCAAGGTATAGCTGAAGAAGTCCTGTCTAAGATGTTTCAACAGGTAGTAGGCGAAGAGGTAGCTAACATTGGTTTTGATTATGTCAACGGTGGTGACCATAGCCTAGAACCCTTGCGTAACTTGATACAGAACTATCAGGATGACTTCATGCCTAACCTCAAGGTTGATTGGGATGACATGTCTATTGATACTTTACTTAAGGCTAATGATATTGAATGCCAGTGGAAATGGAACATACCGTCACTTAGAAAGAGAGTAGAAGGTATCAGCGCTGGGCATTTCGTTATTGTAGGTGCTAGACCTAACACTGGTAAGACAAGCTTCCATGCCTCTACTCTAGCATCACCAGGTGGCTTTGCTGATCAGGGTGCTAAGTGTATGGTACTGTGCAATGAGGAGCCATCACATCGTGTAGGAGCTAGGTATCTTAGTGCCGCTACTACTATGTCAATGGAAGAGGTTAAGGGCAACTACGCACTCGCTGCGACACGCTACAAGACTGTCAGTGAGAACATCTATATCAAGGATAGCACAGGCAAGGATATGGCGTGGGTAGAGGCTGTTGTTAAGGCTTGCTCTCCTGATGTAGTCGTACTTGACATGGGAGATAAGTTTGCCTCTAAGGGTGGCTCTGACTCACACGTATATCTTAAGGATGCTGCTATTCATGCACGTAACATAGCCAAGCAGCACAACTGCGCTATCATCTGGATGTCCCAGCTATCAGCAGATGCAGAAGGTAAGGTGTACGTTGATCAGAGTATGATGGAAGGCAGTAAGACAGGCAAGGCAAGTGAAGCTGACCTGATGTTACTGATCTCTCGTAACAAGTTAGTTGAGGGTGCTGACGAACAAGATCCACAAAGGCACTTGAACATAGCTAAGAACAAGCTTAAGGGTGGATGGCATGGTGTCGTACATTGCGAACTAGACGGAGATCGTAGTCAGTACACGGCGTAAGAGGATAGATGGATGAGATTAGTATTAGACGTTGAGAACACAACTACCAAGCGTAATGGTAGACTACACATGGACCCCTTTGAGCCTGGCAATACGCTTACTCAAGTAGGTACGCAGAACATAGACAACGTTAATGAGACAAACATCTTTACGTTAGACCATGTAGAAAAGAAGGACAACTCTGGCCTACAAGCTAAGCAGATACAACTGATCCTAGATCAGACTACACTACTAATTATGCATAACGCACAGCATGACCTAATGTGGTTATGGGAGTGCGGCTTCACGTATGATGGTGACATATATGACACTATGTTAGCTGAATACATTTTACTGAGAGGAAAAAAAGATGTACTGAGCATGGACGGGTGCGCCCAGCGCCGTGAACTAGACTTCCAGAAAGACGATACTTTAAAGGAGTACTTTAAGAAAGGATACAATACCAATGAGATACCCCTCAAAGAGCTTAGCTTTTATTTGCGCCGTGACCTTGACGTTACTCGTGAGTTGTTCTTCGCAATCGAAGCTGACTATGCCAACCCTGGATCTGAATCCCTACTACCTGTCAGAGCCGTTACCTTCAGAACCTGCAAGACCCTTACAAGAATGTACATGTCAGGGATCAGGGTGGATAGAACCGCCTTAGAAGCTGTACGTAAGGAGTTTGAAGAAGAGAAGATAGCTATAGAAGAACGGCTCAGCAAGCAGATACGTATGCTAATGGGTGATACACCAGTAAACATGAACTCACCAGAGCAAATGTCTAGTGTAGTCTATAGCTGTACTATCAATGATAAGAAGACTTGGGTTGACTTGTTTGACTATGCAGGTAACCGTAAAGAGTTCAAGCATATCGTAGACACCAACACAGAACGTACATACAAGACTAAAGCTTTTACCTGCCCTACGTGTAAGGGTAAAGGTAAGACGTTCAAGCAGAAGAAAGATGGTACGCCTTACGCTAAGCCTAACAACTGTAAGGACTGCAACGCTAGAGGCTACCAACTAAAGAAGCTAGACAAGCTTGCAGGGCTAGGTTTCTATCCTCCAGGTAAGACTTGGGTTAGTGCAAATGGTTTTGGAACAGGAAAGGATAAATTAGATGTTCTTATATCGAATGCTAAAACGAAAGGTATGGACTATGCTGTGGTTTTTCTTAGCGATCTGCGTAGGCTATCTGCTATTAGCTCCTACCTCAGTTCCTTTGTCGAAGGTATCTCAGACTTTACCAGAGGGGACTGCTACCTCCACGTTAGTCTCACTCAACACATCACTGCCACTGGTAGATTTAGCGGTAGGAACCCTAATATGCAGAACATGCCCAGAGGCGGTACGTTCCCAGTAAAGCGTGTGTTTGTATCTCGTTGGGCTGGCGGTAAGATATGTGAGGCTGACTTTGCTCAGCTTGAGTTCAGAACTGCTGCGTTCCTAGCACAAGATGAAACTGCTATGGAAGAGATAGCTACAGGCTTTGACGTACACAGCTACACTGCCAAGGTTATCTCTGATGCAGGTCAGCCTACTACTCGTCAGCAAGGGAAGGAACATACTTTTGCTCCTCTTTTTGGGGCCAGTGGATATGGCAGGAGTAAGGCAGAGGCTGCTTACTATAAGGAGTTTATCAACAAATACAAAGGGATAGCTAAGTGGCACAAGAAGTTAGGTGACGAAGCTATACGTCTACAGAAAATTACTAACGTGTCAGGTAGGCAGTACGCATTTCCTGGCTGTGAACGCAGAGAGAATGGCACACCTACATTCTTCACTATGATTAAGAACTATCCAGTGCAAGGCTTTGCAACGGGTGACGTAGTTCCTGTAGTCTTGAATGAGTTAGAAGATAGATTGAAACTGTTGCATTCCTGCCTCGTTAATACAGTGCATGACTCAACAGTAATTGACATACATCCAGAGGAGGAAGATCAAGTAATACAGATAGTTAATGACTTGAACAACGACTTAAACGATTTAGTAGAGAAGGCATACGGTGTGACAATGAATGTACCTCTACTATTAGAAGCAAAAATAGGTATAAACTGGCTTGACACAGTGGACGTTTAATGTATAACTGTCTATTCAAACTAAGATAAAAAAGGTAGAAAAACTATGAGTACACAACTAACAGTAGCAAATGAATCAGGGGTATCCCTAGCAGAGATGATGGGAGTAGCTAGTACAGGTAACTCCTCTGCTAAGTCATCTCTAGCACGACTAACACAGGTACACCAGCCAACTATGGGGCTGATGGAGGTAGCTGGCAAGAACATCAAGACAGAGGTAATGCCTGTAGGCGTCTACAAGCTTACCTTAGATGAGGACACGGCTATCTACACAGAGAACCCTAAGATCCGCATCTTCGCTATACGTCAGCAGTGGACGCAGTTTGACAGTGAGCTAAACGCCATGAACAAGACAGTAATGGTTACTGATCTTAAGGGTGACTTCAAGGACACCAAGGGTGGCTTTAACTTAGGTCGTCCAGGCTACATCAAAGATTGGGATGCAGCATCAGAGGCTGTAAAGAACCTTATACGTTCTATTAGTCGCACTATGGTTGTCTTTGGTTTCATCACTCTTGATGATGCTACAGATGAAGAAGGTAAGCGTATCACAGGTGACTACGTTGATATGCCATTCGTTACAGACATTAAGAATAAGCTTAGCGTCAAAGCATTGAATGGTTTTATCTCTACTACAGCACGTAAGAACAAGCTTCCTATTCAGTTTAACGTAGCACTAGGCGCAGGTATCCATGACTTACCTAACGGCAATCAGTACGCTTCCTATACGTTCAACTCACCTGACTTCGTAGATGTACAAGAGGGTGATAATGAAGTACTCAAAGAGTTCTTGGAGTTTGTAGAAGTTACTAATACTGGCATCCTATCTAAGTGGGATGAGAACAATAGGCAAGACATAGAGGATGATGAAAAGGAGATCGTTGCGTCTATCGTTGATGTGGAGGACTTTTAATGATGGATCACCCTGCTGAGCTATCCCTTCACACCTACATGAACTCTGTTCTTGCTGGTAAAAAGGGTATGGATCAAAGCATAATTGATAAGGTTGTGTCTGACGTTGGAGACGCTATGAATAAGCAATTCAACGGTGGTCCAAGGGGTGACTTTAGACTAAGGATGTCCAACATTGGGCGTCCTACTTGCCAGCTTTGGTTTGATAAGAATGAGCCAGAGCATAAGGAAGCTTTCCCACCCCGCTTCTTAATGATGATGATGATTGGTGACATTGTAGAGGCTGCTTTTAAAGGCATACTACGTGGCGCTGGTGTTGACTTTGAAGACAATGCAAAGGTTACGCTTGACTTAGATGGGCGTAAGATCAATGGCGAGTACGACATGAAGCTAGACGGTAAGGTAGATGACGTTAAGTCTGCCTCTCCTTGGTCTTATGAGAATAAGTTCTCTAGCTTTGAAGCTCTCAACTCTGGTGATGGGTTTGGCTACATACCACAGCTTGTAGGCTATGCAGAAGCAGAAGACGCTCCTGTAGGTGGCTGGTGGGTAATCAACAAAGTCAATGGAGACTTCAAGTATGTCTCTGCTGCTAACGTAGATAAAGATAAAGTCTTAGGTGAGATGAAGGATACAGTATCTTACATTGATGAAGACAAACCTTTTAAGCGTTGCTTTGAATCAGAGCCTGAGACATTCCGTACTAAACTTACTGGTAATATAAAGCTTAGTAAGATGTGTGGCTTCTGTGACTACAAGAAGCGTTGCTGGCCTGAGTTACAGACTCTTCCCTCTGTAATGTCTAAAGCAAAAGCACCTCCAATGGTAGACTATATACACGTTGAAGTTCCACAATAAAGGTAAATATCGCAGCGGCTTAGAGAAGAACATCGCTGCGGTACTCAAAGACTGTCAAAAGAAAGTCAGGTATGAGTCACTAAAGATTGAGTGGGAAGACTTAAGATATAGAACTTACACACCAGACTTCGTATTAGACAACGGCATCATAATAGAGAGCAAAGGTATGTTTGATAGTGAAGACAGGCGCAAACACTTAGAGATACAGAAGCAACACCCAGAGCTAGACATACGTTTTGTATTCAGCAATGCTAAAGGTAAGCTATACAAAGGTGCTAAGTCTAGGTACTTTGAGTGGTGCGACAAGAACGGATTCAAGTGGGCCAATCGTGTCATACCTGAGTCCTGGTTAAAAGAAAGAGGCAAGCCTATCAGGTTAGATAGGATATCCCTTAAAGGAAAGAGGAGAACCTAATGGGTAATAAACCAAAGACAGACCTAGCCCCTGGTGAGATGGCACTAATCATACGTGCTATTAACTGGGAAGACGGAGATGATTGGCAAGGTGAGATAAACACCTCTATGATTGTACATCCAGAGGGTGACGTACCAAAGAGGATCAAAGCTCACATGCTAGACGTAGTAACTATGATGTCTGCGTTTCTATCTGTAGCAGAAGAGTTCCCCGAAGTGTATGAAATAGTAGAAGAGCGTAGAAATGAGCTTATGGGTATTGACATGGAAGAGATGTTACCTGATAAGAGTGTAAGCGTGACTAAAGTAGGTAACGTTTACACAATAGATAAGTGGACTAAGACAGAAGGAAACTGCTAGTATGAATAAACCAGAAGAGGAAGATACCTACGATCCTGTAAACCGCCCAGCGCACTACAACTTAGGTGGAGTAGAGTGCATTGACTACATCAAGCAGGTACTAGGTAAGGAAGGTTTTATAGCATACTGTCAAGGTAATATGATTAAGTATCAACACAGGTACAGGTACAAGAATAAACCAGTAGAAGATATGCAAAAGGCACAATACTACTTAAATAGAATGCTAGAAACTATGAGCGAGGTACATAGATGATCCACGACACAGACACACCTAGAGGTTTTACTACAGACCCTATGGACTACTCTTACTGGGTGGAAGGCAAGATTATAACTGAAGGAGAAGTACGCTTAGTAGAGAATACACTTGGTCTTGTAGGTGAGGCAGGAGAAGTTGCTGAAAAGATTAAAAAGTACTTGCGTGACAACACAAAAGTAGATAAACAAGACATAGTATCAGAGCTAGGGGATGTTGTTTTCTATGCTACTGCTTTAGCTAACTTCTTCTATAGCAACCTTAATGATGTTATGGAGACTAATATGGCTAAGCTAAATGATCGTGAAGAACGCGGTGTCATTAAAGGCAGCGGAGATAAAAGGTAATACTATGAAGTTCCATGTAAGTGTAACAATTAAGGTTGATCCAGAGGAAAACTTTCTGCCCATTGACGGGTCAAATGAAGGTGCAGTTGCAGATGTAATACGAGCCTTGCTATATGATGTAGATGGCTTAATCGTAGAAAATATAGAGGTCAAAGAGAAATGAATAACTACCTACCAACAGACTACCAATCGTTTATCCACAAGTCACGTTACGCCAAGTATTACGAAGGTGATGGGCGTGAGTCTTGGGATGATACAGTAACACGCTTCTCTGTGAACGTGATCCGTGATCTTGTAGATCAAAACACTAAGTATAAACTAGAGCAAGCTATACTTGGCCTAGAAGTAATGCCTTCTATGCGTAGCCTAATGACTGCTGGTCCTGCTGCTGATCGTGACAACACCTGTATGTATAACTGTAGCTACCTAGCCGTAGATGACCTTAAAAGCTTCGATGAGGCTATGTTTATCCTCCTCTGTGGCACTGGCGTGGGTTTCAGTGTAGAGAGGCAGTCCGTCAGTAAGCTCCCAGATGTGCCTCAACTCTTCCAGAGCGAGACTAATATCGTCGTCAGGGATAGTAAGGAGGGGTGGGCTAAATCTTTGCGTCAATTAATTGCACTCCTGTATAGTGGTGAGATCCCAACGTGGGACGTTTCTAAAGTACGCCCAGCAGGTGCCCCGCTTAAGACGTTTGGTGGTAGAGCTAGTGGCCCAGCGCCATTAGTAGACCTATTCAACTTTGTTATCAAGACCTTTAAGGATGCACAAGAGCGAAGGCTATCATCTATTGAGTGCCACGACATCATGTGCAAGATTGGTGAGGTAGTTGTAGTAGGTGGTGTTCGGCGTAGTGCTATGATTTCATTGAGTAATTTATCTGATGACCGTATGCGTCACGCTAAGTCAGGCTCTTGGTGGGATAACAACCCGCAACGTGCCTTGGCTAACAACTCTGTAAGCTACACTGAGAAGCCTGACAGTCTGTCATTCATGCGTGAATGGATGGCTCTAGTTGAGTCAGGCTCAGGTGAACGTGGTATCTTTAATCGCCAGGCATCTAAGAAACAAGCAGCTAAAAACGGTAGACGTGAGACTGATCATGAGTTCGGAACCAATCCGTGCAGCGAGATAATTTTAAGACCGTTGCAATTTTGCAACTTAACGGAAGTAGTTGTACGTGCAACTGACACTATTGACACACTATCAGAGAAGGTACGCTTAGCTACCATACTTGGTACTATACAATCAACCTTTACTAAGTTCCCCTACCTACGTAAGCAGTGGAAGAACAACACAGAAGAAGAGCGTCTACTAGGCGTGTCACTTACAGGTGTTATGGATAACCCATTAATGACATTGAAGAATAAAGGATTGGAGAAGACCCTTGCCCACCTTAAAGGAATTGCTGTGGACACTAATAGTGAGTATGCTGATAAGCTTGGTATTCCTCGTAGCACTGCTATCAGTTGTAACAAACCCTCCGGAACCGTTTCGCAGTTGGTTGACTCCTCCAGTGGGATACACGCAAGGCACTCCCATTACTATATTAGAACTGTCAGAGGAGACAACAAAGATCCCCTAACGCAGTTTATGAAGGATCAAGGAATCCCTAGTGAGCCTGATGTATTTAAGCCAGAGCAGACTACCGTGTTTAGCTTCCCAATGAAAGCTCCAGATGGTGCAGTAGTTACTGCTGATACGCCAGCCATTGAGCAGCTTGAAATGTGGTTAGCTTACCAGCGACACTGGTGCGAACACAAGCCTAGCGTTACTATCAATGTTAAAAACTCAGAGTGGTTTGAAGTAGGTGCGTTTGTATACAAGCACTTTGATGAGATGAGTGGCGTAAGCTTCTTGCCCTTCAATGAGCATACCTATCAACAAGCTCCGTATCAGGACTGTGGTAAGAAAGACTATGAAACACTAAAGTCATTCATGCCTAAGTCTATTGATTGGTCTAAGCTCTCAGAGTATGAGAGTGAAGATAACACATCAGGTAGTCAGACATTAGCTTGCTCTGGTGACTCGTGTGAGATTGTAGACTTAGTATGAACATAGCAGTATACACAGTGGTAGGGCGGCAAGGCTGCACCTACTGCGACAAAGCTATGGATCTCATTAGGACATCAAGAGGGATAGCTAATTACTTTTCTCTTGATGATAGCAAATGGGTACTTGACTTGTTTAAAAAAGCGAGTATAACAACTGTACCCCAAGTGTGGGATGGAAAAGGTAATCACATAGGTGGTTATGAAGAACTTAGAAAACTTTTAGAAGGAGATAAAGATGATTGAGTTTCTTATGATAACGTTAGTTGGTTACGGTGTGATACTAGATGTAGTAATACCCGTATTTGACGCAGGTATGACCTTTATACAAGGGCTACTACCAGTACAGGACGCACTGTAATGGCTTGGGTTCTGGTGTACATAATGACTAGCAATGGCACGTATACTGCTCTGAGCAGCCCTTACTTGTATAATACATATGAGCGCTGTGAAAAAGTAGCAGAAGGCTTGAAAGAGTTATTATTAAGCAACAGAACCCAAGATACTGATAAGGTAACAACTTTTTGTTTGGAACTACCAAAGGAGGCTTAATGCAGTTAGACTTGTTTGAAAATATATATCACAAGAAGGATTCTAAATATAACGAAAAAAGACGGTGTAATAGGTGTAAAGAAAACGTCACTGTAGATTTATTTAGTGTTCATAGAAAAGCAAAGTCAGGTCTGCAGGGCATGTGTCAACCTTGCAATCAAAAGTACCAACAAGATATACAATATCTAAGAAAGATAGTACCTCCTAGACCTAATAAATGTCAGTGTTGCGGTGTTAAGTCTGACTCCTTACAGCTAGATCACGATAGACATACAGTAGAATTTAGAGGGTGGATTTGCTGTACCTGCAATACGGGTTTGGGTTCATTAGGGGATACAATAGAAGGCTTAGAAATAGGTATAAAATACTTGAAAGGTTATTATGAACAACATCGAACCACTAAAGAAGCCTACACGCACACGCCGCAAGACAACTTACAAAGGGGCATCTTCTAAGCCTACCTCTGGCATTGTACCTAAGACAGACAATCAAGCCAAGCTAATCAGTGCCATTGCTAGTAGCAAACAGGTGCTTATACTTGGCCCTGCTGGAACAGGTAAGACCTACGTTACAGCAACCTGTGCAGCAGACTTGTATACTCGCAAAGATATTGACAAGATTGTTATCACTAGGCCACA
>Ga0075444_10002286_pt1 | contig 11547 bp, 9 predicted proteins | sample CoawatmetaG01DNA_FD_76836 | JGI IMG/M metagenome (GOLD analysis project Ga0075444, IMG submission 76836) | Marine microbial communities from the West Antarctic Peninsula - Coastal water metaG017-DNA | ecosystem: Environmental > Aquatic > Marine > Coastal | place: Atlantic Ocean: West Antarctic... | reverse complement strand
TTTTGCCTGCTTTAAAATTTTCTTGTGTCGGCGATTAGCCTCTACACCACGTTTTACTCTAGCCATTATATTCTCCTACCAATTTAGTTATGTGACTTATACATTCCGCAACATGCGATCTACTCGAGGCTTATCCGCAGCATTAAGAATGCTGGTGCCACGCAATTGACGCTTACGTTTTGTAGTCATTTTGGTGAGAATATGGCTTTTGTGCTGGTGCTTGTGCTTATAACCAGAAGCCGTTTTTTTGAAGCGTTTTGCAGCTCCACTATGGGTCTTACCTTTTGGCATTTCGTTTCTCCAATAATAGTGAGGTTAAGTGACAAGAAGATACGCCCGGACAGCCTGCCAAAAAAAGTGGCTGAACGCGGGTCGCGTTAATTATGTCTTCTTGCTGCGTGGGGCTAATACCATGGTCATCTGACGACCTTCCATCTTAGGGTACTGCTCCACTTGTGCCAGCTCAGTGAGATCCGCTTCTACACGTTTCATCATTTCCATACCAAGCTGTTGGTGAGCCATTTCACGTCCACGAAAACGCAGGGTAACTTTAGCTTTATCACCATTTTCCAAGAACCGAACCAAATTACGCAACTTAATTTCATAGTCGCCTTGGTCGGTTCCAGGTCGGAATTTCATTTCCTTTACCTGAGTCTGCTTTTGTTTCTTTTTCTGCAGAGCCACTTTCTTCTTGATGTCAAAGACGTGCTTTCCGTAATCCATTATTTTACAGACTGGAGGCTCAGCATCCGGTGAAATTTCCACCAAATCTAAGGTCTCTTTCTGAGCTGTCTCCAGAGCCACTGTCAGGGTAACTACACCAACTTGGCTTCCATCTGAAGCAACCAAACGAACTTCGGGTGAGGTTATATCGTCATTAAGACGTGCCCGCTTACTGTCTTTTTTAATACTCTTTACTCCGTTTCTACAAAAACACGTCCACGGCGTTCTGTTGCCTCCGCAAATAATGAATTAACTTGGTCTAAAGTCATGCTTCCAAGGTCTTCACCATCGCGAGTTCGAACAGCTACCGTACGCAACTCTTTCTCTTTATCACCAACAACGAGTAGATAGGGAACACGTTGCATAGAGTGACCGCGGATTTTAAAGCCGATCTTCTCGTTTCTCAAGTCACAAATCACTCTAAATCCGTTATTTTGCAATGTTTTGGTCACTTCTTGCGCATAATCGGCCTGAGAATCGGTAATATTGATCACGGCAGCTTGTTCCGGCGCTAACCAGAACGGAAATGCCCCTTCATAGTTTTCGATCAGGATCCCAATAAAACGCTCAAACGAACCCAATATTGCACGGTGCAACATCACCGGAACCTGACGACTACCATCTTCGGCAACATACTGAGCATCCAAACGTCCGGGCATCGAAAAATCTACCTGAACAGTACCCAATTGCCAAACTCGACCAATACAATCTTTTAACGAGAACTCGATTTTAGGGCCATAAAAAGCACCTTCTCCAGGCAACTCTTGCCAAGGCAGCTGCTTTGCATCCAAAGCATCAGCTAAGGCCTTTTCTGCGCGATCCCAATCTTCGTCAGACCCCACTCGCTCTTTAGGCCGAGTAGACAAGCGATAGATAATATCGTCGAAGCCAAACTCAGTATAAACCTCATGCAGGAAGTCGATGAATTGTGCCACTTCAGGCTGTATTTGTTCTTCTGTGCAAAATATATGGGCATCATCTTGCGTGAACGATCGCACACGCATAATTCCATGTAAGGATCCAGATGGCTCATTACGATGGCACGAACCAAACTCTGCCAGCCGTAACGGTAGATCTCGGTAACTCTTTAACCCCTGATTAAAGACCTGCACATGGCAGGGGCAATTCATCGGCTTTATGGCGAAATTGCGATCATCGGTAGACAGCGTAAACATATCATCACCAAACTTATCGGCATGCCCAGATTTTTCCCAAAGACTAAAGTCGACAATTTGTGGCGTTTTAATCTCCTGGTAACCCTGCTCGACCTGCTTCTTGCGCATAAATTTTTCTATAGTGTTGTAAATACTCCAACCCTTGGGGTGCCAGAAAATAGAGCCCTGAGCCTCTTCCTGCATATGGTACAGATCTAGCTTTTTGTTGATTTTACGATGATCTCGCTTCTCAGCCTCGGCCAGCCTATTAATATAGCCTTTAAGCTCTTTTTTGTTCGCCCAGGCGGTTCCATAAATACGCTGCAGCATTTCATTATTGTTATCGCCACGCCAATAGGCGCCTGCCACTTTTGTTAGTTTAAATATAGGCAATTTTCCGGTCGATGGCACATGGGGCCCTCGACAAAGATCTACAAACTCGCCCTGGCGATAGAGGCTAATCGTCTGATCAGCGGGAATGCTGGTGATTATTTCAGCTTTATAATTCTCGCCGATACTTTTAAAGAACACAGCGGCTTCATCGCGATCCCATTCTTCACGCGAGATGACATGGTCTTGTTTCACTAGCTCTGCCATGCGGACTTCTATTGTTTCTAAATCTTCTGGCGTAAATGGGCGCTCGAACGCAAAGTCATAATAAAAACCATCGTCAATAACCGGACCAATAGTGACCTGAGCAGCGGGGAATAACTGTTTAACCGCCATGGCCATCAAATGTGCTGTTGAGTGCCTAATAATGAACAGACCTTCATCACTGCGATCCGTAAAAATGGACAACTCACAATCTGAGTCTATTACAAAAGACGAATCCACTTCTAGACCATTCACTAGCCCAGCAATCGTCGCTTTCGCTAGCCCAGGACCAATATCTGCGGCCACATCAATAACCGACACAGGATTGTCAAAATTGCGCTGGGAACCATCAGGGAGAGTAATAATCGGCATAATAATGTCCTTTTCAGTGGTGACCCTTACCAAAGGCCACATGAGTTATTTTAATAGCGGCATTCTACTCTGTACAGCGCCAGTTACAAGGGATTGTTACACGTGAAGTGCGTATAAAATAGATTTCTCAAGAAGATTAAAATAAACTCCACGACGTTTTCCAATTTTAAAGCAAAGGCACTACCTAATGATTAAAATTTTTGTCGATGCTGATGCCTGCCCTGGGACCGTAAAGGAAATCCTCTACCGTATATCACAACGCACGGGGGTAGAGGTAATTTTGGTCGCGAACCAGCCATTATCCACCCCCAGAATCCCAACCGTGCGTTCGATTCAAGTTAGCCAAGGGTTTGATGTTGCTGATGATCACATTGTTACGCTAGTTGAGAAAGACGACTTAGTCATCACCGCTGACATACCACTAGCCGCGGAGGTGATAGATAAAGGCGGTAAAGCTCTTAATCCAAGAGGAGAGCTGTATACAGCGGCAAATATTAAAGCGCGACTAAATATGCGTGATTTTATGGACTCAATGAGAAACAGTGGCGTTCAGGTTGGTGGCGGGCCACCCCCACTCTCGCAAAGAGATAAAATGGAATTTGCCAATGCTATCGATCGCTACCTAGCTAAATTTTCGACTTAGATGCGCTTAACCGAGTAACCTCGAAATTTGCGCGGCGGTAAAGGGCCAACCTTTCTCACGGCCATCAGGTAAGAGTAGCACTGGAATACGTAAACCATACCGCTCATGTAAGGCCACATCAGCAACAATATTCACTTCTCTAAGTGCCACACCTTTTTGTTGCAGTAAGGGCCTCAAAAGTTCCTTGGCTTGCTCACAGAGATGGCAATGATCTCCTGTATAAATAATTAACTCAGCATTCATCTAAATGGGCCCATGCAGCACTCGAAGTTTTATACTCAAAAAGCGCCATCAACTTAGTCTCACCATAATTGTCGATATCAACATTGCTATCAGCTAACCACATCAAAATTTGCTGTAAAAGATCGGTTTGATTACTGCGTGATAGCGACTGTATCTTTTCGCTGTTCACAACACTAGCCAAAGGTTTCTCGCCGAGTAATTAACCATACGTTATGGATTCTAGGGTTTCGTTCAAAATCAATGTCCAACGTTTTTGGCGTAATATTTTCACAATTAAACTGGCGCAAGGTTAATTCATCCATCTTGAATTTGCGGAAGTTGTTGGAAAAGACCAATGTGCCACCCGATGCTAGTTTGGCCATGCACGCGCGAATCAAGTCACCATGATCACGTTGAATATCAAGCACAGTATCCATTTTCTTCGAGTTAGAGAATGTCGGGGGGTCTAAGAATATGACATCATATTGCTCCCCTTCAGTCTCGAGCCACTTTAAACAGTCGGCTCGCAGTAGCTTATGCTTACCAGCTCGTAAACTATTCAGATCAAAATTACGTTGTGCCCAGTCTAGGTAGGTGTTGGACATGTCGATACTTAATGAGCTGCTCGCACCCGCCAGAGCTGCTTGCACAGACGCCGCTGCGGTATAGCAAAACAGGTTCAAGAATCGCTTACCTGCGGCTAAGTCACCAATTAATGACCTTACGGGACGATGATCTAAAAATAGGCCCGTATCTAAATAATCAGATAAATTAACTTCGAATTGCGCCCTACCCTCACTGACCTGGAGCGTGTCACTAACCCCTTCGTTGAGTCTTTCGTACTGACTATCGCCTTTTTGCCGCCGACGCTCTTTGTAGTAAATTTTGCCTTTAAAAGTGACTGAAAACTCTTTGACCGCCAACTTGATCTCTGCAAATCGTTCGCGAGCGATTTTTTCAGAGATGGTATTAGGTGGCGCATATTCTTGCACATAAATTGACTGATCATAGATATCTATGGCTACCGCATACTCTGGAATGTCCGCATCGTAGAGCCGATAACAACTTATACCCGCCTTTTTACGCCAACCTTCTAGCTTTCTTTGATTCTTCTTCAAGCGATTGAGTACCATTGTGGCACCCTCAGTCAATTGCTGTGCTGGCGCAGGTGTGCTTAAACGCGCCGCAATGCTTGCAGACTTAGAGGTCATATCTTCAAAGATCAACAATTTACACGGAATAGTTCCGTTGAACAGACTGTATTGCTTAGTCGGTGACAGATCAGTTTCTCGACCTAAGTCAAGATTGCCGGTGAAAATTCCAGCCCTCCAACCATGAAAATTCTTCTGTAACACTGTTCCCAATTTTTGGTAAAGCGGAATTAACTCCTCTACTTCGCCTAAACGCTCTCCGTAAGGGGGATTAGTAAGCAGCAGACCACGCTCAGCGGTGGGCTTACCAAATTGATCGATGGGCTTGTGGGCCAAACGAATATGGTCATCTAATCCTGCATTCTCAATATTCTTGGTGGTGTACTCAAGTACTCGTGGATTAGCATCATAGCCGCGAATGTCGAGATCGAGTCCTTCAAGACCTGAAGCCTTACGCTGATGGGCTTCATCAACCAATGCTTGCCAGAGCTCAGAATCATGTTGTAGCCACTGCTCAAACCCATATCGCTCACGCAGCATTCCCGGCGCAATATCTGCGGCCATCATAGCCCCTTCGATAATTAACGTACCGCTACCACACATAGGGTCAAGTAATGCTCCACCCTCCTTAATCATGGCCGGCCAGCCCGCTCTAAGAAGCAACGCCACAGCCAAGTTTTCTTTAATCGGAGCGCTACCTTGGCCCGTTCGATAGCCACGGCGATGTAAACTTTCTCCAGAAATGTCTAATGAGACAGACACACGACCTTTGTGCTGACGAACCTGTATGCGAATATCTGGATTTTTAGTATCTACATTGGGTCGCTCACCCTCGATTCGACGAATACGGTCAACCACCGCATCCTTAACTCGCTGTGAACCATACATGGTGTTATCTATTAGCCGAGAGGTACCAATGAAGTCGATAGCAATACTTTGAGCCGCAGAAAAGTGCGCCTCCCAAGGTATGTCATTACATTGTTCGTACAAGTCATTTGATTCGTTAAGCATAAAACTGTGTAAGGGCTTCAATACTCTATTGGCCAAACGCGACCAAAGGCAAGCCCTATACGCAACCTCCATAGAGCCCTTAAATGAGACGGCAGCGACCGTTTCTTTTATTGCTTCAGCACCAATAGCCAGTAATTCTTCAGCCAACAGCAACTCTAGTCCTTTTGGGCAAGTCGCCAGCCAGTCGGTTTGCGAGGGTACTTGGGACACTTATTTTACCTTTTGATTTGATTGACCGTTGACCTTAAATCCACAAATACAAAAAAATATCTGAACTAAAAGAACAACGGTAAGTCTAAAATTTTGCGTGTTTAAGAAAGCGCACATGATATAGGTGTTTAAACTATTTTGTTTAAAAATAACCCATCTACTACATACAAGTCGTTTAGCTGTGTACTTGCGTAGCATGAGACAGAACCTATATTTCCTTTGATCTAAGTAGAGCAGGAGATGTCTATGAAGAAACACAAGAGAGATCCCGAACATCGTTCGTATGTTAAGGGTTACCAAGCTGCAATTCAGGGTCGTTCACTATCCGTTTGTCCTCATCAAGAAAACACAACAATAGCCTACCACTGGTCGAGGGGTTGGCGTGAGGGCCGAAAAGATAGATGGTCCGGATATAATACCACCGCCTGTCAACACAAAGCCGGCAATCTGGTACTTAACCATTAAATGTTAGCACGTAGTCATTAAAGGCAATGGCGGTGACAAAAATCATATCTCCGCCATTGCAATAGGCTCAACTAATCATCTACCGATGCCTGCACCAAATTGAGTAATTCTCGCAGCGCTACCGAGATCATTGCAAAATCAGACTGAGGTACCTTACGCAAGTCTTTTATCATCAGCTTCCAGCGATGGATGAGCTCTGCCTGCTGATTTTTCCAAGATTCTATTACTGAGGGATCGGCCCTACTTGATTTAGACAAACACGCAGTGAGCCTGCGGCGTTGACTTTCTAGATCATCAACGTAGGTTTCCCGCGCTAAGTCTTGCCAGCGACTATCAGGCTGTAAGCTCACTATTTGCGCCATAAACCAATCAAGTGACAAGAACTCGCCGAGACTAAAGTAGACCTCCGCAACCTGCTGCACAGGAACTTTTGACACAATAGCGGTCTGCACAACTCCCATACTCATAAACATACTATCCGTGGCGGCAAGCCTCTCTGCTAGTGTCAGCTCCACTCCCAAGGCTGTCAGCTCATCACGCTCACCCCCCCAGAGTGCTCGCCACTGATCTTTTTGCAGCATTGGTAGTTCAGTCAACAAAGCCTCTGTGGGTTGCGAATACTGAGCAATCAGTGACTCACAACTAAGATTCAATCGATGATTTCTTAAGAACCAACGTGTTGCGCGGCGTGCTAATCTCACTAAAATATGGAGTAGCTCAATCTCCATGGCGGCCGGCAAGCGTGGCTGATGATCCTCAACTTGTTGCCATAACTTTTTAATGCCAAGCACTTCAACGACGATGGTATAGGCCTTTACAACATCTTCTGCAGACGCGCCTGTGGACTCCATCTGTCTAAAGAAAAAACTAAAGCCAACCCGATTAACCAAGTCATTAACGATTTGATTGATCGCAATTTCATTGGCTAATGAATGAGTTTCTACGGCATCAGGAAAACGCGACACTAAAGCCTCAGGGAAATAGTTCGTTACTGACTGGGCAAGCCATGGATCGCTTAATAAGTCTGATTCCGCCAGAGCTTCCTTCAGTGCCACTTTGGAGTAACAAATGAGCACAGATAATTCTGGTCTTGTCCAACTCGGCTGGTGACGATTAATTCTGTCAGAGAATTGTTCGTCACTGGGCAAAAACTCAAGATCACGATTAATCTTGTCGCTGTTTTCAAGCCAACCAAGATACCGCTGGTACTCTGAATGTTGCTGCTGACTTCGCGCCATCGCTAAACTAATAGCCTTAGTCTGCCGCACATTATTATCTAACACTAAAGCAGCGACATCGTCCGTCATACTGGCCAGTAATATATTTCTTTCTTCAACACTTAGTTCACCAACCGAAACCTGCTTATTAAGCAGTATCTTTATATTCACCTCGTGATCAGAGCAATCAACACCGGCTGCATTATCAATGAAATCTGTATTACACAAGCCGCCGCGCAAGCAAAACTCAACTCGTCCAAGCTGAGTCATACCGAGGTTACCGCCCTCACCCAAAACTCGGCATTGCAAGTCACGGCCATCGACTCGCAATGCATCATTAGCTCGATCGCCAACCTCTGCATTATTTTCTGAAGATGCCTTTACATAAGTCCCAATACCGCCATTCCAAATAAGGTCAACCTTCGCTTTAAGTAGGTAATTGATTAATTCTGTTGGCGTTACTCGATCGTCATCTATGCCAAAGCGTGCTTTGATCTCTGATGTTAAGATCAAGGATTTTGCACTGCGTGAGTACACCGCACTGCCTGGTGACAATAAGGTTTTATCAAAGTCATCCCACGTCGTTCTTGGCGTGTCAAAAAGTCGCTGTCGCTCCGCGAAGGTTGTCTTTGCGTTTGGCGTCGGGTCCACGAATATATGGAGGTGATTAAAGGCTGCGACCAACTGAATATGCTCCGACAGCAGCATACCGTTACCAAATACATCGCCCCCCATGTCGCCAATACCGATCACACTAAAGTCTTCAGTTTGAATATCTACACCAATCTCATGAAAGTGCCTTTGCACGGCGACCCAAGCACCGCGCGCCGTAATGCCCATACCTTTATGATCGTAGCCATTGCCTCCGCCTGAAGCGAAGGCGTCACCCAACCAAAAGTTGTTGGCTTCAGAAATTTCATTAGCAATATCAGAAAATGTTGCCGTACCTTTATCGGCAGCGACAACGAGATAAGGATCGTCAGCATCCCTACGCACGACTTCCAATGGCGGTAACAATTTATCATCGACTATATTGTCACTAATATCTAAGAGAGCCTGAACATAAAGCATATAACTGGCGATACCCTCTTGAATGAACGCCTCACGCCCCGCCGCGGGGTTTGCGTGCTTCGCCACAAAGCCACCTTTGGCCCCGGTTGGCACAATTACTGCATTTTTAACCTGCTGAGCTTTTACCAAACCAAGCACTTCGGTTCTGTAGTCTTCAACTCGGTCCGACCAACGCAACCCACCTCTGGCCACTTTACCACCGCGCAAATGAACACCTTCAACCCGAGGAGAATAGACAAAGATCTCATATGCTGGCCGTGGTTCGGGTGCCAAGCTAATTTGCCTAGCAGCTAGCTTAACTGAAATATAAGACTTGAACGTGCCGTCCTCAACCGTCTGGAAAAAATTGGTCCGCAACGTCGCCTGAACTAATTCAAGATAACCACGAATAACATTATCTTCACTAATATTACTAATTAGATCTAAGCCACTAAGTATCTTTTTTACCAGACCTTCGGCCCTCTCAGAGTGACTTTCTGAGGCATAGCGTGGATCAAAATAACTTTTGAATAAAGCGACTAGATTACGCGTAATGTCTAAGTACTTAGATAGAGTGTCAGCAATAAAATCTTGACTATAGGGAACGCTTAATTGCTTAAGATAACGCGCATAGAGACGCAACATGGCTACCGAGCGCCAGTCTAATCTCGCACCAATGACCAAACGGTTAAAGCTGTCATTCTCTGCTTCTCCACGCCACACTTGGAGTAATGCATCTTTGAAACTCTGTTGCACGGCAGGGACGTCGACATTCATATCCAAAGAAAATGTTAGTAAAAAATCCTGCATCCATACGGTATTTTCAGCTTCTGCTTGTATCTTATAGGGATGCTCCATAACCACCCTAAAACCGAGGTTTTCGAGCATTGGAATCATATCGGAAAGTTCCAAAGGAGAACCCCTGTGAAACAGTATTAGATTGAGATTTTCACTGTCATTTGCAGAGTCACTTATGAAATCAATCGCCAACTCATCCATACCTTCCAAGGCATCAAACTGAGTAATATGCTGAAGCGCTTGAGCAGGCTCGTAGATTTCCCGATAGGCTCCTGAAAAAGCATTATGAAAACGGCGATATACTCCCGATCCGTCGGCCTCGCCAAAGTCGGCAATAGCCAGCTCTTTAAACTCATCGCTCCAATCACGAGTGGTCTTTTCAACCAAGGCTTGTAGCGAAAGAATATCTACTGATAGATACTTTTGACTCTGAATCTTAAACACTAAGTAAAGCCTGACTAGTACTGAGTCAGGTATAAACTGAGTGGTAAATTCACTTTCTACCGCATCCAGTTCATGGCCTATTTTTTCTTGTAACTTTTCTCTTAAATCCGTCGTAAATGATTCTCTTGGGAGATAGATTAAGCAGCTAACAAATTTATCAAAAGGGTCGGCATGCATAAATACCTTAACCACCCTGCGCTCATAAATCTGCCAAATACCAATGGCAGTCTCAGATAAAACCTCTTTGTTAACTAACAGGAGTTCATCCCGTGGATGCGAGTCCAAAATGGTCAGCAATGCTTTGCCATCATGGCTATTAGCGTTTAGGCCCGAATTCTCCATAACCCAATTGACCTTCTCACGAAGAATTGGAATACGCCGCGGGCTGTAAGAATAAAACTGAGTCGTATACAGACCTAAAAACCTGATCTCACCGATGGGCTGGCCATCACTATTGAAGCGCTTCACCACTACATAATCGGAATACACATCGCGATGGACTCGCGAGCGTTTAGAAGACTTTGTCACGGTCAGTATCTGCTCATCTTCGTAAAGCGCCTTGACACCCTCGCTAAGATGATCAACCGATTCATGTCGTAAATCACCGCGATACTTTTGCAACACGCCACAGGCGCTGCCGGCTACTTCTTGGAGAGATACCTGGTCGCTATCAACGTGCAGTTCAAATTCAGCGCAGCCAGTAAATACAAAATAACCGTCATAAATCCATTGCAGAAAGGCTATGGATTCATCTAACTGCTCCACCTTGGGCGCATTTTGTTTTAATTCTTTTATTAACTTCTCAACACGCAGTCGCATCGCCGCATAACTATCCACAACCACGCCAACATCATCGAGCACCAGCAGCAGTTCTCTTTCTAACTCATTCATCTCTCGGTCAGACAGTAAATCAACTTCAATGGTAATTAAGGACTCTTTCTCTGCGCCCTCAACAAAACTTGAAGAAATTTCGTGCACGGTACCAGGGGCATCACGCGCAACCCATACAGGATTACTTTGCAAGGTGAATATATTTAATCCGCGCCGATTAAGCGCCATACGCAAAGAATCAACAAGAAATGGCATATCTAGCTGATTAATATAAATAGTGCAGTATTGACTCGACCATCCATCCACTTTTACCGAAGGATTGAACACCCTCACCTTCGCACCCTGCTTCTCCGGGATATTTAAAGGATTCTCAGCAAACAAGTACAAACCCCATATATTCCAAAAAATATCCTCAGCAGGACGTTTCAAATAGTCCGCATCGGGATAGAAATGAATGGCATTGGCTGTAAAGTTGTTAAATTGTGCTTGCTGGGATTTATTAATCTTTTTCTTGGCGATCACAGCCAATGATTTGATCAAATCTTGACGACGGTCATCTTTTTTTACGTCCATGAGAAGAATTTGCAACCTTTTAATGTTTTTAAAGTCTGTAAATTAAGCAACCTGTATGCTCGTAGTCTAAGGTAACAAATTGTGGTGCT
>Ga0075444_10002277_pt1 | contig 11571 bp, 10 predicted proteins | sample CoawatmetaG01DNA_FD_76836 | JGI IMG/M metagenome (GOLD analysis project Ga0075444, IMG submission 76836) | Marine microbial communities from the West Antarctic Peninsula - Coastal water metaG017-DNA | ecosystem: Environmental > Aquatic > Marine > Coastal | place: Atlantic Ocean: West Antarctic... | reverse complement strand
CTTTTTATTTTTATGAATATAGACTAACTGTTAGTCAGTTTTCAACTATGTTTCATGGCTTTGGTGCAATTGTTGTTGCCTTTTATTTAGATCCAATGCTCAGCAGGTCAATTGACGAAAGTCTTGTTAAGGGAAGGTGGGCAAATGATTTGTATTCAATTTTATTTGGAAGGATGCTTAGCTATTTGATAGCTTTCTTAATATTTTTGTTATATTATTTTGTTTAACTTATACCTTCTTTCTTAGCAAAATAATTAATTGCTTTAATGTAACCATCTATAGTTCCGCAATCAAAACGTTTCCCTTTAAATTTACATGCAACAACCTTTCCTTTTTTTGCTTGAGTAAGAAGAGCATCTGTAATTTGAATTTCTCCACTTTTATCTGGCTTAGTGGCTTCGATGATGTCAAATATATCTGGTGTTAGTATATAACGACCAATAATTCCTAAATTGCTTGGAGCTTCTCCTAAATTTGGCTTCTCAACCATCTTATTTACTTGGTAATGATTTTTTGTTCCTTCTATCATTGGGCCAGAGATAATTCCATATTTGTTGACTTGGTTTAAAGGTACTTCTTCAATTGCAATAATAGAGCACTGATATTTATTGTATGCCTCAATCATTTGAAGGGTTATGCCATTATCATTGTCATCACATAAATCATCAGCTAGAATAACTGCAAAAGGCTCATTTCCAATAAGAGGTCTTCCCGACAGAATAGCATGTCCTAGACCAAGCATTTCTTTTTGGCGCACATAGGTAAAAGTTGCAGTATCTATAATATTTTGGATTTCTTTTAGATATTGCTGTTTCGATGTATTATTTAACTGAGCTTCAATTTCAAAAGAATTATCGAAATGATCTTCAATAGCCCTTTTTCCTCTGCCTGTGACTATTGCCATATTATTTATTCCTGCTGACATAGCCTCTTCAACACCATATTGAAGAAGTGGCTTTGTTAAAATAGGAAGCATTTCTTTTGGAACTGCTTTCGTGGCAGGTAAAAAACGCGTTCCATAACCGGCTGCAGGAAAAAGGCATTTTTTAATCACTTGAATATTCTCTTTAACATTTAATTAATATATTTTTACCATAAGAAGTTTTAAATTAGTTAGGTGAAGGATAGATTATTTTTACAACCTTACCATGCAGAGCGACCTCCATCGACTGGAATAATCGCTCCATTTAAATAACTAGAAGCATCACTTAACATCCAGATAATAGTTCCTTGGTACTCGTCTACTCTAGCTAAACGATTCATCGGGATTTTTAATGAAACTTCTTTAAGAAAATTATCTGACTGACCATTTTCTATCCCACCAGGACAAATTGCATTACAGCGAACATTCTTGTCTGCCCAATAGGTTGCAAGATAACGAGTCAAGCCTATAATTCCAGACTTAACGACTGAGTATGTAACTGGCTTTACTGGTTGCATCTCATCTGATAGCCCATTTTTTTTATATAGTCTTTGATCAGGTCCAATCAATCCTAAATCAGATGAAACGTTAATAATTGAACCACCATGTGAATTTTTAGATATAGTATAACCATAATGTTTAGCGCATAAGAATGCACCCGTAAGTCCAACTTCAACATCTTGACTCCAAGTTTCTAATGGAAAGTTTTCTAATCTAGAAAAATTTTTTTCAGAGCTGCCTTCAACTTTTGGATTATTAGCTGCATTATTAACTAATCCATCTATCTTTCCAAATTTATTTAGAAGTAAATCTGAATTTTCTTTAATTTGATCCTCATCTGTTATGTCAACAGCAAATCCAGGGATATCTATTTTATATTTAGTTTCTAAATAGGCGGAAAAATCATCTATAGATTTCTTAGATAAGTCTAATAATATCGGAGTACCTCCATATGCAGCAATTGCTTCACAATGCTGTCGACCCAGAAGTCCTGTTGCACCTGTGACAACAATTACTTTTTTCTTTAATTCAAATATAGAATCTAATTTTTTCATATCTAGATAATAAGTATAAACCTTATTATGTTATTTTTTTAAAGTGTATGAGTTAAAGTCTGCAACTTTACGAAATACAGGCTCAACTGGCTTGCCCTCAATAAAGCTTCTTAAAGGACTATTTCCTGATATTATTTTTTTAAAAACCGACATTGACTCATCAAAAGCGTTGAGAGTAAGTTTTATATCTTTTTTTGAATGAGACCAAGAAATTGCATGATAAGCCGTCCATAAAATTCCTCTTCTTATTAGTTCTTGTTGAAACAAAGATTTCATTTCTAATTGATCATATTTTTGCTGTCCATTAAATGAAACAATGGTTCTGCAAGGATATCCTATACAATCTATAAAGTCTTCTAAATTGTGGTTTTTTGCAAGTTCATTGAAGCCATCTTTGAGAATTAAACCCATATCCCAAATATGATCAGTAGCATTTTCGCGTTCTAGCTTTGGAATACAGGCCTCTGCTGCTGCTAGTCCAATGCAATCTCCACCATAGGTGAAAGAAAAGAAAGTTTTATCTAAAACTTGCATATATTCTTTTTTCCCCACTAAGGCTGATAAGGGTATTCCATTAGAGATTCCTTTAGCAAATGAAGCTAAATCAGGAGTTACTCCAGTTAATTCTTGAGCTCCACCAAGTGCAAAACGAAAACCCGTAATTATTTCATCAAACATTAATATAGCACCATAATGTTTTGCCATTTTTTGGACTTCATGTAGAAAATTATTTTGACATACTGTTTTACATTCAGTTTTTTTACAATTTTTACTACCCATACATTTTGGCTCTAGAATTGTCAATGGCTCCATAATCACTATTGCTATTTCGTCTGGATTTTCCTTAAATATTTTTTCTAAACTATCTAGATCATTGTAAACAAATGAATGAGCTAACTTTTTATTAAAATCTGGTATTCCACTATTTAAATCTGTATTTGCAATATACCAATCATGCCATCCATGATATCCACAATAGGCTATATGATCACGTCCAGTTACTGCTCTTGCTACACGAACTCCAATAGTAGTAGCATCAGCACCATTTTTTCCAAATCGCGCCATTTCAGCGCATGGGACTGTTTTGATTAATAGTTCAGTTACAGAAACTTCTAGCTCACTCATCAAACTAAATGTAGAGCCTTTTTCAAGTTGCTTAATTACTGCAGCATTTACATCTGGATCTGCATAGCCAAGGTTAATAGGGTGACAACCCATAATATAATCTAAGTATTTATTTCCATCCACATCCCAAGTGTAAGCTCCTTTAGCATGGTCAATATATTTAGGAGCAAAACCATCAACAAATTGAGTTACTCCCTTACTAAATGTCTGAGTACCAGCAGGGATAGTTTTTTTTGCACGCTCATAAATTTCATTTGAACGTGTGATATTTGGCTTGTTATTAGTCATTATTTTTTCCTTATAATAAATCTGTTATAAAACTAGTTTTTTCCATTTTTCATAATCTTTTGGCGTATCAATCTCAATAAGCTTCTCAGTTGTTTCTTGGCTTAGAAAAAAAGGATGAGTATCTTCTGATATTAACTCGCTATTTAATTTATTTATATAGCCGGCTTTAAATGCGCAGAGATAGTGATAATGCTCCCAAGCTTCTGGTAAATCTTGTCTTCGATAGACATCATTTGAAATATATTTTTTTAATTTTAAATTTTCTTTGTTGAACATCCAACAATTAAATGGGTGAACTTGAGCTGGAATAAATGAACAAACGCTGCTATGTTCAGTAGCTGAAATGAGTGATTTTAATTCTTCAAAATCACTTTTATTTTTATATAAGATAGGAAGGTAGAAAAGCCAAATGTATGAATCAGAATCAATTTTCATCTCTTCTATGACATTTAACATTACATCTTTAATCGAAATATCTGACATAGATAAATCGATAGAGCGATTATGGACTGCATAATTTCGCATCAAGGCTTTATCTAAAATATCATTATCATCAGACGAAACAATAATATCATCAAACCATAAAGTATTATCCAAAAAATTTGCCGTATTATCAAAGAATAGCCTATTCTTAAATTTAAAGCCTACGCTTCCTTTACGTGCCGGTATTAGAGCAATATGTTTTGTTTTCATTATGTTCTTGATGAAGGTTATTTTTTAATTTATATACTCTAGCTATAATAATAGATAACAAAATAGTGGAAATCTCAATCTAAAAAAACTTGCCTTATTAATAAGATTTAATTAATGAAAAAGTTATAATTTATTTTTTCTTAGTAACAGTAGTAATCTTTGTCTTAACAATAACATTATCTGGGACGTCTTTTTGAATTATTGAGCCACTTGAAATTGTGGAATTATCCCCTATTTTTATTTTTGGTTCTATAAATATTCCTGAACCAAATATCACATTTGAACCAATAGAGACAGCCCCTGAGGTTGTAACTGAAGGACCAAAAGTATTGTGATCCTTAATCAGATTATGATGTTCAAAATTACATCTTGTAGCAATAAAATTATTATTTCCAATTTTTGCACTAGGTCCAATCATAGTTCCACCAAAAATTACATTTCCTACACCTATTTCTACATTAACTCCAATTTCAACACTTGGATGAATTATATTTGTGAAAGGAACCCCAATCTCTATTAGCTCTTCAAATAATTCTTTACGAAATGGAAGAAGGCCTGGGCTTATTACTACAGCATCAAAAGTACCAATTTTATATTCAGAATATATATTTTTTACTGAAGCCAGTCCTATTACTTTGATTCCAGCTAATCTAAAATCAGTAGATTTGTAATTATCAAAAAAACATACAATAGTCTGATTATTCCTCTTATTTACTGCATCATAAGCTAAAACAGCAGCTGTACCACAACCTATAACAGCTATTCTTTGTATTTCGTTGATACCATCAATATGAGTTTTATCAGAGCCATCAATATGAATTTCATCATCACTTTCGATCGTAATAGTTTGTTTTTTATATTTAAGATATAAAAGGACATCAGATTCAGTAACAATTTCCATTCCAGAAAAATAATTATCATCGACTACAGTTCTTCCTAATACAGTGAGGGCCTTTGCAGTAAATTTTCTAGTATTGTCAGATATTTCTATTTTTTCCTTAAATGAGGTAGATTCTAATTTACTATTTTTTTTGTATAACTTGACATTAAAAGCACTTTCTTTACTGACGACAGCATAGGGACTTCCTACATCAATAACTGCTCCTGTTTCTTCTAAGAAGAAAATATATCCAGAAGATGGTGAGGCGATTTCGATAACTGCTTTTGAGCCTTCAAGAAGTGCAATAAGAGTCCCTTCTTTAATCTTATCCCCATTAGAAACTAAAAGCTCAATTAAATTATAAGACTCATCATTAGCTGACTCTCTTTCAGCAAAAACTTCTATGTAATTCATTCAACAAGCTCCTTAACAGATTTTATTATATCTTTTATTCCTGGAAGAAGATAATCTTCAGCTTCATAAGAGCATGGGATAACACTGTTATTCCCAAGTCTAGCAACATCAAATGACCTCACTCCAGATTCGACTAATGACGCAATACATTCACTACTAATAGCAGCGAATGTAGGCCCTTCTTCAACTGTTAAGAGCTTCTTTGTTGTCATCAAAGAGTTACGTAATGGGCCTATTTCAAGAGGTGAGATTAAAGTTGGGCAAATAACTTCACAGAAGATATCAAATTCATATAATAATATTTTTAGTGCTTCTTCTACGTATACAAGTCCATGACCGTATGTAAAAATAGTACAAGATGGGACATGTCTTACAGGACTAATTTTTATTATTGGAAAGTCCAGCTCTAAAGATTGTTCATAATTATAGCCAATAATTGATTTTTGAAAAGAGCCTAAACTATAGAGAACCTTATTCTCTATCAGAATATTCAATTTCAAAGACTCTAATGCAGAGTCTATTAAATTAGATGGGTCTACACAATGATTCATAGCTACAACATTGACATTTGGCAATCCAACAATTAACTTCTCTATACTTTGTGAATGAGTTGGACCATAACCCCTTCTGCCACCCATAGGGGTTCTAAGAATCATTGGTATGGGAATATTCTTATTAAACATTGTAGGTATTTTTGAAGCTTGTTGTATTATTTGATCAATAGCTAGAGTTATAAAATCTCCAAACATTATTTCAACAATAGTTGGGATTCCAGATAGAGCTCTTCCAATTCCAAAGCCAACAATAGCAGCTTCTGATATAGGCGTATTGTGGACTCTTCCTAAATATTTTTTTGAGAGACCTTTGCTTGCCTTGAAAGCCCCACCATAGTCTTTTGAAAAAAACTCATTAGCATCTTCAATGTCTTCACCAATCATCCACAATTCTGAATGCTTCTTAAAGGCATTATCTAGTCCAGTATTAATTAGCTCAATATAACGCTTATCTTCTATTTTTGCTAAAGGACCAAAGTTTATTTCTGATATTCTAATTGGATTAAATCTATCAACATGCTCTAGTTTTTTAGATTTCAGACTTCGTTCTATTATTGAAGAAAGATTATTGTTAATCTTCTCAATTTCCTCATCTTTAATAATCTTTTCACTTAAAGCAATATTAATAAGATCTTTAGAGTTAATGTCCTTTAAGATAAAATCGTCTCTATTGTCATCCCCCTTTGAGTGAGCACCCATTCTATAAGTAGAGATATGTAATAAAAGGGGAGCGCTCGTTTTTCTAACGTAATCGACTGATTGTTTAATAGTTTCATTCAATGTCGATATTTCTCTAACATCACCAGATAAATATTTAATTCCAAATGCATCTGCACGGCCTTTTACAGTACCTGCCATGGTTTGCTTAGTAGATGTTGTTTGAGCTATTCCATTATCTTCTACAACATATATAACTGGCAATTGCCACTTAGAACATAAATTTAAACTTTCATAGAGTAAGCCCTGGCCAAGAGTGCCATCACCAATATAATTAACAACTAGTCCATTATCCTTACGTGAGGAGGCAATTCCACCTGCAATAGCTGTAAGTCCACCTTGAATTCCATTTGATAAAAATGACAAAGAGTGGAGGTGCTGACTGCCTCCATAGCCACCTGAAACACCTAATTCTCTTCCTAATAATTCTAGTACCAGTTTTTCTATATCATTTGTCCAACTGATAAAATGACCATGACCACGATGATTTGACAAAATAAAATCTTTTTTAGTAAGATGTTCTTGAAAAATAACTGGGAGTATTTCTTGACCTTTACAAGTATGAACAGTTCCTCTAATATCGCCAGTGCGAAACAATTCTAGAAGTAAATTTTCTGTACACCTAATTTCGTAAGCTTTTAGGAGGTGATTCTTAAATGGCTGAAGGTTTTTTTTAATCATAATTTATATTAAATAGAGATTTTTTTCTATAGAGTATTTGATTAATGCTTTAAATTAAAATACAATATTATTATAATAAATTAATTACCATCTATAAAGTCTTAACAAGTTTCTTTGTAAATAAAAAATTTGCATTTGCTTCATCTTCCCAGTTATCAAATATTGGTGTTTCAAGAACAAATGATCCATTCCATAATAATTTTTTTAGGGTATTAAATGCTAATTCAAATGGAGTTTCAGCCATACCAAGTCTGACACTACTTCCATTTTTACTAAACCTATCTTTAATGTGCACTTCTCCAATAAGAGAATGTAGTAAATCTAATTCTTTTTTAATATCAAATCCTAATGCAGTGGCATTACCAAGGTCATATAGAATTCCTACATTATCTAGTGCGACATCTTCAATGAATTGTTTTAAATAAACTCCTGGTAAATCGCTTTCAAGTAATACTTTAGGTCCTTCAGTATTATCAATACTATTAAGTATATCCTTTAACTTTTCTTGTGAACTTTTACTTTGAATACTCATTGAATCCATAACTGGAAGAATTACAAATTTAATATCTAATTCCTGAGCCCAAGTCAATATACTTGAAAAGGACTTAATTGCTTTAATGTATTTATCGCCTTTAAGAAGTAAATCACCATTTATTAACGAGTGAATACAGAGGCTATTAATAGTAATATTATGCTTTTCAGATAATTTTAAAATTTTGGAGCGACCAATAGCAGATGTGATAGGATTGTTATGATCATTAGTTCCATCAACCAGCCATTCAATTTGGTCAAAACCTATAGTTTTAGCACGCATAAATTCCAATGACCAATCGTCAAATGGAAATGACTGAAGAGGTTGACCAATCTTCGAAGATAATCGACCTTGCATTATCCCAATGGGTATATTTTCCATAAGCAACTAATTAGGATTAAATAAAAAAAAGTAGAGAGAGCTGAATCTTAATTATTTTGATTTTCTTCCAAATCCAAGTACCATTTTTTCCTTTGAAAATCTAATTAAAGGTCTCATTTTTGTTTCTTCTTGATCTTTCCATTTGAATGAGTGGGGTGAAATAATATCTATTATTTTAGTAACAATTTTTAACCAAGGAAATTTCCAGACCATCGGTAATTGTGTGAATAAAGTAGCTTTCACATCTTGGAATCCATGCAAAATCATAGCATTTTGAAGACCCATTCTATTCCATGCCTTGACATGAGTATAGTCTGTCCAATAATTATAAGAATTTGATGCAAAGTCTGGAACCATAAACACAACAATACCACCAGGCTTTAAAACTCTTAAAGTTTCTGAGATAAAATTATCAGCATTTAGAACGTGTTCTAATACTGACTTAGAGAATACAAAATCAAATGTTTTGTCGTCATAAGGAAATTTTTCATTTTCAATATCACATTCCCTTATCGTAAACTCATCTAAAATTTTTAAACACTCATCTCTTTTATCAATTCCAGAAGGTTCTAGACCCAATCTTGCAAAGCCAATTAGGTGGTTACCTTTTCCAGAACCAATATCTAATAACTTCTTGCCTTGAGCATCTCCATCAATAGAGTAATATTTTTTAAATATCTGATTACATAGTAATTGAGGATAATCATTCTCACTAAATTCTTCTCTAGAATAAATAGTTTCTAAATAATTAGGCATTATAAAAACTCCAAAAATATTTTAAAATAAACAATAACTTAAAATTATATGAAAATCTATTATTGATCATTATGACCGATAATGAAAACACTATAATAAGATTCGTTATCATGAAGTATCTCATCAACCATTTGATCGTTATAACTTATGAAGTCATACATTAAATCAATGACAGGTAGCTCCTGATAGTACTCTTGAACTTTAAGTCCAACTTCACTACATAATCTATCCATACTTTTTTTACTGAAGTAATTCAGATGAGTTCTAGGATTAATCGTTGGAGTATTTATACCCAATATCTTGAAAGCTCGACTATAAAGGTTTTGAACAAGCACTAAAATTTTTCCATCTTTATTTAAGATTTCTTTACATTTTCCCAGTTCAACTCTTGGTTCAGATATATGTTCTAAAACTCCAAACATTGTAATAAAGTCAAATTTAGTTTCATTAAAATTAGTAGTAGAAATCTTTTCCTGATAAAAATTCTTTTCACTAACAATACTCTTTAGGAATTCAGCACTATTTTCAGAAAACTCCATTGCATGTAATTCAAAATTTGAAAGTGCACTACATAATGATATAAATTGACCAGCACCAGCACCTATATCAAGTAGGCAAGAATTTTTATTTTTTGCACTGTCTTGAAATTTTTGTAAATATTTCGCATAAAGGAGTATCCAATATCTATTTAGTCCTTCATCATTATTCCTTCTAGTTTGAAATTGCTTATCAACATCAGAAGTTGCATAAAGTTCAATAATTCGTGACTCTAAAAGTTGATTTTTGACATATGTATGATCGCATTCAATGCATACTGAGAGTTGGAACCCCCATTTGACAAAAAGCTGCTTGTCTTTATTAGAATTGCATACAGGACATAATAAAAAATGTACATGATCCTCAGAGACAATTAGACCATTCTCATTTGGTAGGTCAATTACTTCTTTTTTGGACATTTCAAAATACTTATCAGTATTTCCAGCTCTAAAATTTCTATTATCTACCATAACTGGTTTTGAAAAATCTTCATAAACTGGTATATCTATATCTTTATATTTTGGCACTTAATAATCCTTAAATAAATTAACTTAAATGTTGTCGAAGATTCTTTGCTACAGCTATTTCTTCTTCAATAGTTTTTTTAATTCCATCACCCATTGCTAGTTCAATTTTTCGAACCGCTCCGATTAGTTGTATAAATCCTGGAGGCTCAACTGAAGCTGATTGATCAGAACCATACATTGATCTATCTATTGTTATGTGTCTCTCTAACGAAGTAATTCCCATAGAAGCTGCAGCATATGAAATTGCAAGCCCAACTTCATGTCCACTGTACCCAATATCACATTGAAACCGATCTCTTAGAGTTTTAATCATCTTAAGGTTAGCATTTTCATCTTTCATTGGGTAGGTTGAAACTGTATGCATTAACTCAAAAGAGCATTTATTTTTTCGAAAAATATTAACTGCTTGCTCAATATCATCATAAGTTGTCATACCAGTTGAAATAAATGTATGTTTTCCCTCTTTTGAAATCATTTCTAGAAGGTCTTTATAAACAATCATGGCAGATGCGACTTTGTTATATTTGCAATTACATTTTTGAAGAAATTTTTGACTATCAAGATCCCATGCTGAGGCAAACCATTCAATATTTTGTTCTTTGCAATATGCATCGATTTCCATATATTCATCATAATTAAACTCCAGACCAAGTTTTTGATCACGTTGAGTTGTTCCCCATTGGCTGTCTCTGGCAGAATCAAGAAATTCTTTGGTATAGACATTATTGATTTCTCGTTTTTGAAACTTTACTGCATTTGCACCAGCTTTAACTGCAACGTCAATTAATTCTTTACAAATAGACATATCACCATTGTGATTGATACCTATTTCAGCTATAAGGAAGATGGACATATTGATTTTATTGAATTTAAAGAGACCATTTTAGAATATAAAGTAATAAAAATTAATATAATTTTATAAAATTTATTAGCTAGAAAAAATTAATAAATTTCTTCAGTTAGAAGCAATTTCGACTTGAGCTTAAGATAATCTTATTTTTAGATGTTAAAGAGACTTAGTAAATACTATATCATCATGTTATTAAATAAATTTTAGATTTAAAAATCTTTATTGTCTGGAGAGTTAGGATTTGAATAATATATTACTGACAGGGTCAACAGGGTTTGTGGGGCAAAGACTTATTATGGCTCTGGATGCAAATTTAAGAATTATCTCACGTGAAAAGCAACCTTCTTTTGAAACCATAGTCTGTGATTTTGAAAAGGATAGTATTCCTCAAGATGCTTTAAAAAATATTGACACAGTGTTTCACTTGGCTGGATTTGCGCATGACACTAGAAATGCAGAAAAGATAAGTAGCCTTTACCGAAGGGTGAATATTGATGTGACATTAGAATTAGCTAAATTGGCAATTAACTCTGGTGTTAAAACGTTTGTTTTTATTAGCAGTGTTAAAGCGGGGGGTAGCTCCACTATTGGGGATTGTTTAAGCGAAGAAAGTCTTGGTAATTCAGAAGGTGTTTATGGAAAAACTAAGCGAGAAGCAG
>Ga0075444_10002276_pt1 | contig 11573 bp, 9 predicted proteins | sample CoawatmetaG01DNA_FD_76836 | JGI IMG/M metagenome (GOLD analysis project Ga0075444, IMG submission 76836) | Marine microbial communities from the West Antarctic Peninsula - Coastal water metaG017-DNA | ecosystem: Environmental > Aquatic > Marine > Coastal | place: Atlantic Ocean: West Antarctic... | reverse complement strand
TCATCTCCTTCTAAAAGTTTTCGAGTTGGCTTGATTCTTCCAGAATTTACTCGAATCTCACCCTTTCTAATCATGTTGTAGACTTTAGATTTAGGAAGCCCTTTATAAATATAAAACAAGTAGTTATCTATTCTTCGGCCTGCATTATCGCTGTCAATTTTTAGGTTTTTGCCACTCATTGGGGTAGAATACTCGAAAATGATGGCTTGAAGTTATTTCAGCCGTTCGAAAACTTATGACCAAGAGTTCATAAGATAAAATATTAAAGTGGCTGCAACATAAGATCAGCACCTTGAAAAGAGAAAGATGAGCGCAAAAGCGTAAGAAAGAAAAAGACCAGTTTTATTTAAAGCTTCACTAAATTGAAGCTTGTTTGAAGAGCCCCACAAGGATCAGACTCTGAAAAACTTCTAAAAGCATTGCTGCCCTTCTCTTTCTCTATATTGGAGAAATTAAATGAAAAGAATCTTAATTAACTGCTCATATTCAGACGAGCTTCGCGTTGCTCTAGTAGATGGAGCCAAACTGTATGATCTTGATAATGAGTTTAATGCACAATCTTTATTAAAGGGAAGTGTATTTAAGGCAACTGTCTCAAGAGTTGAGACAAGCCTGGATGCAGCATTTGTAAACTTTGGTTCAGAAAGACACGGCTTTCTCCCTCTAAAGGAGCTTTCAAGTAAATATTTTACTCATGATGCAGACGGCAAGCGTAAGTGCATACTTAAAGAAGGTGATGCTATTGTCGTGCAAGTTCTCAAGGAAGAAAGGGGTACAAAAGGAGCTGCTCTTTCAAATCAAATTTCATTGGCAGGTAGATTCATTGTTTTGATTCCAAACTCTGAGAAATCAGGAGGCGTTTCTAGAAGAATCGCTGGGGAGGAAAGAGATGATATTAAAGATGCTTTAAGCGAAATCACCATACCAGATGGAATGAGCGTTATTGTTCGGACTGCTGGAATCGGAAGAAATGCAGAAGAGCTTAAGTGGGACTTGGATTATCTTGTTAATCTCTGGACAGAAATTGAAGGAACAATTGAAGAAGCCCCAAGCCCTAGTCTAATTTATAAAGATGACAAGCTCATTCTAAGAGTCTTAAGAGATTATTTTAGAGATGATATAGAAGAGATTTTGATTGACGATCAAACAGTTCATGCGGAAGCTCTTGAGTTTGCTAAATCAGTAATTCCTGAGCATGCCCACAAAGTAATGTTCTATAGTGAAGACATTTCATTGTTCAGTCGATATCAAATTGAAAGTCAGATTGAACTTGCGTTTCAGCGAGAGATATCACTTCCCTCGGGCGGTTCTATTGTCATAGATCCTACAGAAGCGATGGTTTCAATCGATGTCAATTCAGCCAAATCAACGAAAGGCAAAGACATTGAATCTACAGCCTTTACAACGAATGTTGAAGCAGCAAAAGAAATTGCTAGACAGCTAAGATTGAGAGATCTTGGTGGTTTGATTGTCATTGATTTTATTGATATGCAAGATGAGCAGCATCAAACAAAGGTCGAAAATACATTCAGAAATGCTGTTCAATCTGACAGAGCAAGGATACAGATAGCTGCTATTTCTCGCTTTGGCTTGCTAGAATTATCTAGACAGCGATTAAGGCCTTCTCTTGAAGAGACTTACGACATTCAACACGTTCAAGTTCGAGGTACTCGCTCATTAGGTCAATCAATTCTTAGAATTATTGGCGAAGATGCCTCAAAAGAAAACACTGGAGAGATCCATGTGTATGTTCCTGCTGATGTTTCCAGCTATCTTTTGAATGAGAAAAGGCGAGATATTATTGCAATTGAAAATGCGAATAAGGTTGATATTTTAGTAATAGCAGATCCATACAAGACAAGACCTTATTATAAAGTTGCTAGAGTTAAGGCTGTTCCCGGTAAGCAAGAATTTTCATATGACATGACACCAAACAGTCCCGAACCTTCAATGGAATGGAGAGACTCTAATGCAACGAAGAAGGTTCAAAAGCCTCTTGTAAAAGTTAGCGTACCGCCAAGAATGCCAAAGAAAAAAACTGGAGGATTGATAGCATTTATCAAGTCTCTTTTTAAAAAGAAAAAGAAAAAACCTGTTCGTGGTAATCGTGGAAAAGGTGGGGCAAGACCAAATAACAGAAATAATAGAGGCTCTAGTGACAAGCCCAGAAATCCAAGAGGCCCAAGAAATACCAATCGAAATAAAGCCCCAGCTGTGAAAAAAGATGCCAATGGAAAGTCGCCAATGCCAGTGGTTATTCCACCAAAGAAAACGCAGGGTAATGAGAGCGATTCTAAAGTTGATACCAAAGAGACCAAAGCTATAAATGATAAAGCCGTAAAGGTTATAAAGGATGAGGGAATGAATAAGTCTGCTGACAGTGAGGCAGCGATATCCTCAAAAGTACCAGCTCCAACTCCGGCTAGCACTCCAGCTCCAACTCCGGCTAGCACTCCAGCTCCAACTCCGGCTAGCACTCCAGCTCCAACTCCTGCCCCAAAGCCAACTAGAGCTGCGAACGATCCTCGATATAAGAGCGAATAAGCTGACCAGAAATAGATGAGTCCGGCGGGACAATTGGGAGACTCTTGATGTTAAACCATTGCGCGTCTTCCAGCTCTTCATCATTTAGCTGAATCTCTCCTGCTTTATATTGACAGAAGTACCCAAGCATCAATTGTGACGGAAATGGCCACGACTGTGAGTGAAAATATCGAATAGCCTCAACGGTAACATTCACCTCTTCCATAACCTCTCTCTCTAGTGCCTCTTCAGCATTCTCTCCAGCCTCAATAAACCCTGCCAAGGTGCTATACATTCCCTCAGGAAAGAATTTATTTCTACCTAACAAGATCCTATCTTCATCGTGGACCAAAGTAATAATGCATGGAGAGATTGATGGATATTTAGGTAGGTTTGAACATTTGCAGTCATAGGCGCCCTCTCTTTCATTAAACTCATTACGCTGTCCACACATTGAACAAAACTTATTTTCATGAATCCATGTAGCTAACATTGAAGAGCGAGCTACAAGTTTAAAATTCAAGGGATCGATCAAACCAAGAAGAAACCTTAATTCTATAAAGCCAACTTTAGCAGGATCATGAAAGATTCCTAATACAGAAATTTCAGGTGTTGTATTTATTGCGTACGTATATTTGCCATCATCCTCAGCTACACAAAGAAATGGTCCTAGTTGATCCAAAGCATCAAGATCTTGTTGACGAAAAAGGTACGATTTTTGATCCTGATCGTATAAAATTTGCTTGTTGCAATAAACTATTAATTGAGACTCTGGGTAGATTGTCGCGTGAAGTTCTCTGACTAGTTGCATGTAAAATAAAACAATAAATTGGGATTAAAAATTATGATAAACAATTTCTACCAAATGTTCTTAGGTTCTTCTCCCGCTTGGTATAAAAATACAATTATATTGTTTTTGCTTTTTAATCCGATTGCTCTATTTACCTTAAATTCTATAGGTCTCAACGGTTTTTTTATTATGGGTTGGTTCATACTTGTGGAGTTTATCTTCACCCTTGCCCTTGCTCTAAAATGCTACCCCCTTCAGCCAGGTGGTTTGATTGCAATTCAGGCATTAATTTTAGGATTCACAACTCCGTATGCATTGCTACATGAAGTTGAGAATAATTTAGAGGTTATTTTATTACTTGTATTTATGGTGGCTGGCATTTATTTCATGAAAAATTTAATGTTGACTATTTTTACTAAGCTATTGCTAACAGTTCATTCAAAAACCAAGCTTTCTTTAATGTTTTGTTTTGTTGCGGCTTTGCTTTCAGCATTTTTAGATGCACTAACAGTAACCGCTGTCTTGATTGCTGTCACTATAGGTTTTTACAGGATATATCACCTTGCTAACTCTGGAGTTGGCTTCAACTCAACAAGTCATGATATTCATGATGACTCAACCTTAAGCGCGGAAGGCAAAGAAGATTTAGAGAACTTCAAATCCTTTTTAAGAAACTTGATTATGCACGGAGTTATCGGAACAGCCTTAGGGGGTGTTTGCACAATAGTTGGTGAGCCTCAAAACTTACTAATTGCAAATGTAGCTGGCTGGGAATTTGTTGAATTCATGATAATCATGTCGCCAATAACAGTCCCTGTTTTTTTTGCTGGAATGGCCACCTGTTTTATTACAGAGAAATTCCAACTCTTTGGCTATGGCACACATTTACCACTTAGAATCAAAAATATTTTTCATGAATACAATGCTTATGAGGCTGCCCAAAAAACAGATAAGCAAAAATTAGAATTAGCAATAGAGATTATAGTTGGCGTACTGCTAGTAATTGCATTAGCTTTTCACTTAGCAGCAGTCGGAATTATAGGTTTAGGGGTCATCATTTTATTAACATCCTTTAAAGGGATTACTGACGAGCATGATATTGGTGATTCTTTCAAGGAGGCCCTTCCCTTCACAGCTTTGCTGGTTGTATTCTTTGCGATTGTTGCAATCATTGCGGATCAAGAACTTTTCTCGCCAATCATTCAATTTGTCCTATCCCAACCCTCAGATAGACAGGCTCCTATATTTTTTGTAACCAATGGATTGCTATCAGCCATTAGTGATAATGTTTTTGTAGCGACTATTTACATAAATGAAATCAAAGAAGCCCTTGATACTAATGTGATCAGTCGGGCTCAATTTGATAAGCTTGCTGTTGCAATCAACACAGGCACAAATATTCCGAGTATTGCTACGCCGAATGGCCAAGCGGCTTTCTTATTTCTTTTAACCTCTTCAGCAGCTCCACTCATACAACTTTCATATATGAGGATGGTTGTTATGGCGCTTCCTTACACAGTTGTATTATCAATCGTTGGATTCATATGCGTTTCTCTTTTCTTGTAGATCTTTATGAAACATCTTGATCATCGCTTTTGCATTGCACCGATGATGCAATGCACTGACATACATGATCGTTATCTAATTAGGCTGATAACCAAGAAAGCAATTTTATACACGGAAATGGTTACCACAGGGGCTATTATTCATGGCAATTGCATGCATCAGTTAGATTTCAGGCCTGAGATAGAGCATCCTATTGCAGTTCAATTAGGTGGATCGGATCCTCACGATCTCAGTGTATGCGCCAAATTATGTGAACAACTCGGTTACGACGAAATTAATTTAAATGTTGGATGTCCATCAGAGAGGGTCCAAAAAGGAGCATTCGGGGCATGCTTAATGCTCGAACCCAATCTTGTATCAGAGTGCATAAATGCAATGCAAAACTCTGTAGATATACCTATTACAGTTAAGTGCAGGATAGGGGTAGATAAAAATGATGATTTAGATTTTTTATTTAACTTTATTGAGAAAATTAAAAATCCAAAGTTTCATACTCTTATCGTTCATGCAAGATCAGCAATTTTGAAAGGTTTATCACCCAGGCAAAATAGGCAAATTCCGCCACTAAAATACAATCATGTAACAGAAGCAAAAAAAGCATTTCCCGACCTAGAGATCATTATCAATGGTGGAATTATTGATATTGATGAATCAGTTGAGCATTTGCAAAATGTCGACGGTGTGATGTTAGGTCGATCTGCATATGACAATCCAATGATTCTTAAGCATGTTGATTCAAGAATTTATGGGGTTGAGGATACTATGCTAGATAGGAAAGAAATTCTTCAAGACTATTTAGAGTACTGCATTCAGCAATCAGCGAATGGGTTTCCTTACTCCAGAACACTAAAACATGTTTTTGGTATCAACAGAGGGATGGCAAATGCTAAAACTTATAGAAAATTAATTCTTGAATCCATGCAGACAAATGAATTAAAAAGTCATGTAAATGACTTAGTTGCAATGGTTTAAAATTTTAGTCCAGTAAAAAGTCATCCATATCATCCACAAAATCATCAACTTGATTCTCGCCGTTAGAAGCCTCAAAATCTTCGTATTGCAAATAGGAATCGCGAATAAAAGAATACCGATCCCCAATAATTAATGACTCAGCATCAAGGTACCTGGCTCGTGTTTCTAAAGCATCTAAACCAGTGACTGCAAATCGAACATCTGACTCTTCTACTGCAAACGTTCCCCCAAGAACAGTTCTCACACTCTTGCCAGCTAAACTTCTAGGAGTGGCCGGGCCGTATAGAGGCAACATTAGAAATGGCCCTTTTGAAACACCCCAGTATCCAAGAGTCTGTCCAAAGTCCTCATCATGTCTTGTCATACCCAATCTTGTTGCTATATCTAAAAAGCCAGCTAAGCCAAAGGTAGTATTTATTAAAAATCTTGTAAAGTCGTTAACAGCTAAAATTGGCTTACCTTGTAAAAGTTGATTAGCTGTACTATCGAGCTCATTTAAGTTTCTAAAAAAATTAGTAACACCCATCTCTATAAAATCTGGTGCTACATCTCTGTATGCTATTGCGGCTGGTTTTGCCACATTGTCATCCATGAACTCATTAAAAGCCCAGACTTGCCTATTAATATCCTCAAATGGATCGTTCGCAAACACCGAAAAGCTAAGAAATATTACAAGGATTGAGTAGAAATATTTCATGTATTTAATAATGCGTTTTGAAGGTTATTATATGCATTATCAAAGAAAGGTGAAGAAGCATCCAAATCAAATGTCGCAATTTCTCTGCACCTTGGTATGGATCCAAGCTTTGGTAATTCCAGGGTATCAAATTCACCCAAAGGCAGTTCTTCATAAAGCTCTTCTCTGCATTTAGAGCATATTGAATATGAGAGGTTATCTATATACCCATAAATTGGAATATTAAGGCGATTAAAAACCGCTTTAGATTTAATTGTATCGTTTATAGCAAGTGGGCTAGATGAGGAAACTAGGACTGCTCCATCTGGCTTAATTTCTGCAGCAACTGTTAGGTAGGCATCTCCTGTTCCAGGAGGCATATCAATAAAAAGAAACTCAAGATTGCCCCATTGTGTTGATGTCATCAGTTGTTTGATAGCTCCACTTAGCATGGGCCCCCTCCACATAGCTGCTTTATCTGAATCCAGTATAAATCCCATACTGTTGAGAACAAGACCGCTAACTGGAACAGGTATAAATGCCTTCTTACCATCTACCTCGATAACCTCAGGTTTTTGATTTACAACATTAAAATATATATGTTGATTTGGGCCATAAATATCAGCATCTAGTATTCCAACAGAATGCTCTTTTGAAAAACGGTAAGCTAGGTTTGCGCAAACAGTTGATTTCCCAACACCACCTTTTGCAGAAGCTATAGCAATTATTTTCATCTTCACCATGGATATAAATTTTGTTTTATAATACTAGATTAACAGGCATTTATGATCTCTAAAATACAAAATTCTCGTAAGATAATTATTACCAGTGCTTTGCCTTATGCAAATGGCGATCTCCATATCGGTCATCTTCTTGAGCATATACAAACAGACATATGGGCAAGATATTTGAAACTATCAAACAACAAAGTTTTAACATTTTGCGCTGATGATGCTCATGGGGCGCCAATTATGATGAAAGCTGATGAATTAGGGCTTTCACCAGAATCATTTATTGACTCAGTTAGGGATACTCACATAAAGTCCCTCAAAACTTATGGGATTGAATACTCAAATTACCACTCTACTCACTCAGAGGAGAATAAACATTTATCTGAAGAGATATATCTTGCATCGAAAGCCGCTGGTTTTATCTTTAAAAAAAGCATTAACCAGTGCTTTGATGAGAGTAAGGGAATGTTTCTTGCTGATCGCTATGTTACGGGTGCTTGCCCTAAATGCTCTGAACTAAATCAGTATGGCGATGGCTGCGAAGTTTGTGGTGCCACGTATGATGCTACTGAGTTAAAAGACCCAATCTCGACGTTGACAAACTCTACTCCAATTCAAAAAATATCTGAACATGTATTCTTTGATCTAGAAAAAGCAAAGTCCTTTCTTGTTAAGTTTCTGAAAAATACCTCAATCCAAAAGCCGGTAGTAGCAAAGCTCTCAGAATGGTTACAAAGTGAGCTTAAGAGCTGGGATATCTCAAGAGATGAGCCCTACTTTGGTTTCAATATACCGGGTGAGGATAAAAAATATTTTTATGTTTGGGTGGATGCCCCAATCGGTTATCTCGCAAGTGCAAAGAATTGGGCTAAAGACAACAATACTGACCTTCCAACTTTATGGGGAAAAAATTCAGAATATGAAGTGCATCATTTTATAGGCAAGGATATTACCTACTTTCATGGTTTGTTTTGGCCGGCTCTTTTGCAATCAAGTGCGTATAAGCTTCCAGACAGCATAAGAGTTCATGGATTTGTTACAGTTAATGGAAATAAAATGTCTAAATCTAAAGGCTCGTTCATTACTGCAGATCAGTTTGCTGATGTTTGTGAGCCTGAAATGCTTCGTTATTACTATGCATCAAAACTAAATTCAAAGATTGAAGATATAGATTTAAATCTTGAGGACTTAACTCAGAAAATTAACTCCGATCTTGTTGGAAAATTTTTAAATATTTTTAGTAGGTCTGCAACATTTATTGCAAAGAACAACAATTGCCTTTCGGCAAGTTGTGATCTGGATCAATTGAGACTTTGCACAGATCGTCATATAGAGATTCTTTCTTACTATGAGGCCAATGAATACTCCAAAGCCATGAAATTAATTATGGAGATAGCAGATAAGACCAATCAGTACATCAATGAAAAGGCGCCATGGAAACTTGAGCAACATGAGGCTTTAGTTGTTGCCACTACAGCCATCAATGTATTTAAGAATCTATGCATACTCCTTCAGCCAGTATTACCTGAAATGACCCTGAAACTTCTAGAGATGCTAAGTCAACAAAATTCTAGCATTACTCAGCTTGATGAGCTCATGCTTGATTTGACCATCAGTGACTTTAAACCAATCCTCCAAAGAATGGACCCAATCAATATTAATAGCTTGCAAAAGCAGGAAGAAGAAATGGAAGAAATTCAAGATAATACAATCGATATTGAGGACTTCATGAAAGTTGATCTTAGGGTTGCGGAAATCATAGAAGCTTCTCACGTTGAAGGCGCTGATAAACTAATTAGCATTAAGCTTGATCTTGGAGAGCTTGGACAAAAGAATGTCTTTGCTGGCATTAAATCTGCATATGAGCCAAGTGATTTGGTTGGTAAACTTGTAGCGATGGTGTTTAATCTTGCGCCAAGAAAAATGAAGTTTGGAATATCTGAGGGGATGATCCTCGCAGCAAGCGATGAGGACGGTGGAATTTTTGTAATATCTCCTGATTCAGGGGCCAAACCAGGGCAGAAAATTAAATGAAAAATGAAACAGATATTTTAGTAATAGGTGCGGGTCCTGTTGCCTTATTCACTGTATTTGAGGCTGGACTACTAGGTCTTAAATGCACCCTCATAGACAATTTAGATAAGGTTGGGGGCCAGTGTTCAGAGCTTTACCCAGAAAAACCAATCTATGATATTCCCGGTGTACCAAACCAAACTGCTCAAGAGCATGTAGATGCGCTGATCAAACAAATTGAACCCTTTGAGTATGATTTGCATCTATCACAGAGGGTCGAAAGCATTGAAGAAGTGAGCATAGAAGATGAGGTTGTTACTTGGAAAGTAGTTACAAATGAAGGATTTGAATGCTTCACGAAAAATATTTTTATCGCTGCTGGAGCTGGCTCTTTTGAGCCGCGAAGACCTCCAAACATAGATGACCCAGATCAATACCTTGGTAAGGGTGTTAGCTACTCAGTAAAGTCTGTTGAGGCATACAGGGATAAAAAACTATTTATCTTTGGCGGTGGTGACTCTGCGCTAGATTGGACAGTGGAACTTGCAAAAGTTGCTAAATCTGTAAGTCTTGTTCATCGTCGAGATGAATTTAGAGGCGCTCAACATACAGAAGCTCAAATGAGAGCCCTGGTTGCTGATGGAACCGTCACCCTTCTGACGCCTTTCCAAATTGAATCGATTGCTGGCACAAACAATGTTGAGTCTGTAATGCTAAAAAACTTTGATACAAAAGAGACGGAAGAGATCCTCGCTGATGAGCTTTTATTTCTTTTTGGTTTAAATAAAAAACTTGGGCCAATTCTTGAATGGGAACTTGAACTTAACGATAAAAAGATTCAAGTTAATACAGAGGACTTTCAAACAAACAGGGACGGCATATTTGCTGTCGGTGATATCAATGATTACCCTGGGAAATTAGATCTTATACTCTGTGGATTTCATGAAACAACCTTGGCTGTGCAAAAGGCATTCCAAAGATCAAACCCTGGAGAAAGAGTGCCGTTTGGATACACCACTTCAAATACCAAACTCCACAAAAAACTTGGCGTAACTGACTAATTATCCAATGGAGCTGATTGACGCAATTAATGCTGAGCTTCCTCAATTTCAATGTGGTAGATGTGATACCCCGGGTTGTGGTCCCTACGCAAAAGCAATTTCCGAAGGGTCTCCTCATAATAGATGCGTCCCAGGTGGCCAAGAGACCCTAGACAGGCTATCCATATTATTAAAGCGCGATAATCTTAGCCTTGATGATGACTATGGGCCTGGATTAGTCTCACAAACAGCAGTAGTAATTGAAGAGGATTGTATAGGATGTAAAAAATGCATAGATGCATGTCCTGTTGACGCAATCGTTGGTGCTTCAAATTTAATGCACAGTGTTCTGGATGATATTTGTACTGGCTGTGAGCTTTGTGTTGAGCCGTGTCCTGTGGACTGCATTTCAATGGTAGAGGTTTCAGAAAATCAAAGCGATCGAGCCAGATCATCATCAAGTGAATATTTTGATCTTAAGAACTTACTCTCCAGCAGAAATCTCACGAAAGCAAAGCTTAATAAAAATGTAGAGCTGAATCAACTGATTTCATTGGATATAAATGTAAAAATAACCAATCGCTCTGTAGACCAGCGCAAAGAAATGCTTAAACTCCAAACAGACTTACTGGAGTCTCAAAAATCAGAGAAATTATTGGATGCAGAAGTCATAGATGACTTAATTAACAAACTAAAACATTGAGCGGTTCATGATATCTAAGATACTTTTAGAGGACTGCTTTGATTCGTCCATTAGATTAATAACTCTTGAAGCGATGGCTTCTAAATCTAAGTTAATCTGGGCATCATCCCTTTTCAGCAGATCTTTAGTTAATCCGATGACACCGCCTGAGTTAATCAAGACATCCGGAATATACGTTATACCTGCTTGAAACAACAAAGAATCAATGTGAGGATGAAGCAACTGATTGTTCGCTCCACCAGCAATGATTTTTGCACCCAAATGACTTATTGATTGTTCTGATAGAATTCCGCCAACAGCACATGGTGCAAAAATTTCACATGGTTGGCTCAGTGGGTTTGCAACTAGGTGAATAGAATCGGAGACCAAGGACTTGGTTTTTTGTTCATCAAAATCATGAATAAAAACTGTAGATCCTTCATCGGCTAAATGCTTTGCTAGTCTTGATCCAACACTGCCAGCACCTTGTATGGATATGTTCTTATTTGTTAAATCGGATCCATGAACATACTGGATAATTGCCTGAATTGAATAGAAAATGCCTCTGGCTGTATAAGGT
>Ga0075444_10002272_pt1 | contig 11582 bp, 9 predicted proteins | sample CoawatmetaG01DNA_FD_76836 | JGI IMG/M metagenome (GOLD analysis project Ga0075444, IMG submission 76836) | Marine microbial communities from the West Antarctic Peninsula - Coastal water metaG017-DNA | ecosystem: Environmental > Aquatic > Marine > Coastal | place: Atlantic Ocean: West Antarctic... | reverse complement strand
GAAATTATCGATAATGAATTTTTACGCCAGTTTGAACTTGAAATTGGGGACAACATGGCACGCATAGAATACGCCTTACAAGACCGTAAAATATTTTTAACAAAATATGAAATGCCCGAAGATCTGGAAGACCAAGGTTTCAGAGATATATTCATTAAAGCTGTTTTTGACGAAGTGCGCGAACGTGGCATTAGTGTGATGCCAACAAGCCCAGAGGTTGTTGGATTTTTACGTAAAAATAGACGTAAGTACGAAGATTTATTACCAGTAGGTATTAATATATAACATATTAATTTTAAGATACTTATGAGATTTACTTAAAGTGATGGTTCGCTTTTTTTAAACTCAAATCTAACCATTCCATCCTCATCAATTTCAAGAAGCGTCACCTCTCTTAAAGTATTAACCAACTCAGGATTCCAAGGATGCTTTACCTTTACATAGTTTTGAGTAAAACCATGTATATATCCTTGCTTATTCTCGCCCTCAAATAACACTATCAAAGAATTACCTAGCTGCGACTCGTAAAATGCTCGGCGCTTTTTAGCAGATAATCCTCGCAGCATCTTACTACGCTTAGCTCGTGTTTTTTTAGAAACCACACCTTCCATAGTTGCAGCAGGGGTATTTTCTCTCTCTGAGTACGTGAATACATGGAGGTAAGAAATCTGCAATTGGTTTAAAAAATTATAGGTTTCTAGAAATAATTCTTCGGTTTCTCCTGGGAAGCCTACAATAACATCTACGCCAATACAGGCATTTGGCATTGTCTTGTTTATTCTTGCAACACGATCAAAATATAAATCTGTCATGTATCTTCTACGCATTAATTTTAAAAGCGTGTCACTGCCACTTTGCAAGGGTATATGAAAATGAGGCACAAAGGTCTTAGACTGTGCCACAAAATCAATGGTTTGGTTTGTAAGTAAATTAGGCTCTATAGATGATATCCTAAGACGTTTAATACCGGCTACCTCATCTAATGCTTGGCAAAGCTGGTAAAAAGTATGCTCGTGCTTTTTATTTCCAAATTCACCCTTACCGTAATCTCCAATATTTACTCCTGTAAGTACAATTTCTTTGATTCCTTTAGCAGAAATTTCAGCAGCATTTTTCAAAACATTCTCTAAAGTATCACTCCTTGAGATACCTCTGGCCAATGGTATGGTACAATAGGTACATTTATAATCACAGCCGTCTTGTACTTTTAAAAACGCTCTGGTACGGTCTCCAATTGCGTATGAGCCCACATAAAAATCTGCATCTTCAATCTCGCAGGAGTGTATTTGAGCACCGCTGGCCCTCCCCCGATCTGGATTGGTAAACAAATCGTTAATGTATGATGTGATGTTAAATTTTTCTGTGGCACCCAGCACCAAGTCTACCCCATCAACATCTGCCAATTCTTCTGGCTTTAACTGAGCATAACAACCAATAGCTGCAACAAAAGCGTTTGGATTGCTTTTTTGGGCTTGCTTTACAATACTTTTAAATCGTTTGTCTGCATTTTGAGTAACACTGCAGGTATTTATAACATACACATCTGCAGGCTCAGAGAAATCTACCCGCTCAAATCCCTCCTTTGTGAAATCACGAGAAATAGTAGAGGTTTCACTAAAGTTAAGCTTACAGCCTAAGGTATAAAAAGCAGCTTTTTTTAAGACAGCCATATATTATAATAAATTAAGAGTAATTGTATTGGGGTTTAAAAAGAGAATAATTAATACCTAGAAGCGTCTCCACTGTTTACTAATTTCAAACACCTGGTTTAAGATAACCTGTTCTTGATTGTCAAATTCAAGGCCGCGTCTAGCCATAACAACAGCTGCAACTTCATAGGCTTTTTCGGTAGTGTATGTCTGCATACCACTGGTGCCGCCCCAAGCAAAACTTGGAATAAAATTACGGGGATAGCCAGCGCCAAAAATATTTGCACTCACCCCCACCACAGTCCCGGTGTTAAACATAGTATTAATACCACATTTGCTGTGATCACCCATCATAAGACCACAAAACTGAGTTCCTGTTTTAGCAAATTTTTCGCTATCATAATCCCAAAGACGCACCTCGGCGTAGTTGTTTTTTAAATTTGAAGTATTGGTGTCTGCGCCAAGATTACACCAATGGCCAAGCACAGAATTACCCATATACCCATCATGGCCTTTGTTTGAGAAGCCCATTATAACAGAATTAGAGACTTCTCCTCCTACTTTAGAGTGCGGCCCTATGGTTGTTCCAGGATATATTTTAGCTCCCATCTTGACACTTGAGTGCTCACAAAGAGCGAAGGGCCCTTGTATGGTTGCCCCTTCCATAATTACTGCGTCTTTAGCAATATATATAGGCCCATCTGTTGCATTTAAAGAAGTGCACATAATCTTAGCACCTTTTTCAATAAATATATTTTCTGGATTAAAAGCTATAGTGTTTTTTGGTATGGCCTCAGAGGCTCTTCCTTGGGTCAATACATCAAAATCTCTTTGAATAGCCTGAGCGTTCTTCTCAAATATATCCCAAGTGTTTTCTATACGAAGCACATCATCATCTGTATATTGAGTAACCTTGAAGGTGTTAAAATCTATTTCTTGATCTTCTTTAGCATAAAAGGCCAAAGGCTCCTCATTAAAAAAAATGGCCTGGTTCTCTTGCAGGTCTTTAATTAATAGCACTAAATTTTCTGAAGGACAAAAAGAAGCATTTATGAGCACATTTTGCTCCAACTCTACCATAGGAAACTTATCTGACAGATACTCCTCCGTTACAGTAGTAGTCGTAGATCCTAAGAATTTTTCCCATTTTTCACGAATAGTTAAGATACCTATTCTAATATCTGCCACTGGGCGTGTAAAGGTAAAAGGCAATAACTGGTTGCGCACTGCGCCGTCAAAAAGAATGTAATTCATAGTTAGGTATTAAACATAATAATCAAAAATAGCAATTAAACACAACATAGCACCCATAGAACAAACCCAAGACCTACCCCTTGATATGTAATAACAAAAAAAGCCTACGATTTCTCGTAGGCTTTTTATATAATTATAGCAAAAAACTACTCTTTGTCCTCTACAGGTGCTGCAGCTGGTTTTTTGAATTTTGCATATTTGTTCTTGAACTTATCGATACGTCCTGCTGTATCAATTAATTTAGATTTACCTGTATAAAACGGGTGAGATGTCCTTGAGATCTCCATTTTTACCACTGGATACTCAACACCATCAACCTCAAGTGTTTCTTTTGTATTTGCAGTAGACTTTGTTAAAAACACATCATCGTTTGACATGTCTTTGAATGCTACTAATCTATAATTCTCAGGGTGGATACCTTTTTTCATCTTAAATCTCTTTAATATATTGACATTACTGACCTTTCAGTAAATGCGTTTGCAAAAATAGATATATTTAGATAATCTGCAACAACTTTTTATCTTTTTTTTGAATGATTCTGACTTGTGTTTTTTTGGATTGAACAGTATACTTCAAAAACTCTATTTTATTAGGCTGCCAAACTATTTGCAAAAAATTTAATCTTTAGATACAAATTAAAAAAAGCCTACATATGTAGGCTTTTTTTCAAAACAACAGATATGGTTTATTAAAAAAAAATTAATACCAACCTCTAATATTATATACAGTTTTTGGCTGATTCTTTGCCGCTGCAACTCCAATTTGTCTTGCAGCATTAATTGCTGATTTCTTAAGTTCAAAACCTTGATTTTCTTCATAAGACTGGGCTCTATCATATTTCTCATAAGCCAAATCCCACTCCCTTTTATCTTCTGCATCAAGCTTAGCTGAGATACTAGCAAATAATTGTGTTGCCTCACTCGCACATTTTGAATCAGCAGACACTTCTGAAAGATAAGAAGATGCTAACCTTGAATCTCTATTAGCCCAAGCACCTTGAGCCTTACCCATAGACTCAGCACATCTGTGATCTTCTATTTCAGTAAGAAGTTTTTGAGCTGCATCAAAGCATGAAACATCTGGTAGTATTGAAACTAAATAAGAAGCAGATTCATCCCATTGGTTATTGGTTTTTGCTACAGTTGCCTTTTGAATATTTTCTGCACACTCATTCTCAAGTTTCATCTTGAACACTTCCAGTGTTAAATCCTGGCATGCCATATAACACTCTTTACACACCTCAGGAACAGATAATAAATCAGCCAAGGCCTCATCATATTCTTTTCTTTCTGCTTTACCCATGGCCTCTTTTTTAATAAAATCACACTTATCATTATAATATTCCATGATCTTAGTTTTCCCATTAGCTAAAAAGGATTTAAACACAGGATTTCTAGTTTTGATTTGCTTAAGAGCAGAAATATAAGCTTTGGTGTCGCTATTACCAACTCCTTTAACTGTCATAGTTTCTGAAGCAAACAGAATACCCTCAATACCATCTCCAATATAAAAGTTGACCTCTAAAGTTAAGACAACTTTTTTTGGAGGACCAGGAAGAACTTCTTGAAACAAAACAGAAATGTTTGGCGTTATGATAAACCTAGAGTTTGTTGTTCCGCCCAAACCATTCATTGTTACAATTTTATTCAATTTATTTTTCAATAAATTCTTAGCAGCACTTGGCAAACCATCAATTTGTTCTGAAACAAATGAAGAAAGCTGAATTCTTGCTGAATCATCAGTCTTACCAGCATTGTTTTGACCCAAAGAAATGGATACGCAAAACAAAAGCACGAAAATTTTTAATAAATATTTCATTTTTATTAATATTATTTAGACCCTAAATAAAGTTTTACTTCACCTAAGCCTACAGTTGTTAATTTGTTTTCTATCCCCATACCTTTTAGATATTTACTTAAATCTTTCGCCCAAGTTCTAGCATCAAGACCCCTTACTCTTCCTTTCCTTTCATAGGTCATTGGAATCCTAACTTGCTCAAAATTCATCATTGTAGCTTCTGCGTCCATAGTTGTAAATGATCCACCTACAGTATTGTCTTCAATCCACTCTTCAATTAAAAATCCTAATTCATCATCTCCAAAATCTTCAGATTCTAAATCATAATCCCAATCATCCCAAACACGAATTCCAATAGCACATTCTCTACCTTTTTCAAACCAACGCTCGAATGCAGTTTGAAGTTCCGCCAAAAATTTATCAATATGAGAAGCAACTGCCTCTTCTAACAATACAGGTAGCGGACTAAAGCCATCTGGAGCTCCTGTCCCTGAGGCTTGAGCTATTTGTTTTCCAGTGTATGAGTCCAAAGCTTTTAGGATAAAAGTAACAGACTTTTCACCCATAGGTGTAGAATTTAATGTCCACCCTAATTTTAAAATTATATCAGCTTTAGCAACTTTTCTAAGAGCATCATTTGGAGATTCTGCAACTTGTGCACCACTATACTTTGACGATCTCATTGCCTCCTCAGCACCTGCGCTTTCAAGTTTGTCTAGTTGACTTTTTAGATTTTTAGCATCAAAATCTCTTTGACTTAACATACCATTGATTTGTGTGATAACTAAATCTAAATCTGTATCACGTTGCAATGCAACCCTGTAGGAAGGAATATCTTTCACAACACCTTGATTGTCGAAAGACTCAGAGTAGCCTTTTTCAAAACACCAATTATCTGCAGGAACGACCATTAAAGTTGGCTTTTTTGCTTGAGAAAATGATATGCTAACAAAAAGCAACAAAACTATTAAATGTAATTTATTTATTTTATTTTTCATTATTTAATGTTTTTAGAAACCACTACTAAGTGACTTAATTATATTTTCTTTTTCTAATTTCTTTCTTAAAAGAGCTATGTTCACTGTCACCAAAGTACCTATTCGGAACTTTTTCCTTCCAAGTTTTTGCCTATCAGTTACCTGCTCTACAACTGTAACGTATTTAGCAAAGTTGTTTGGATCCTTTCTTTTTACACTAGCAAAAAACTCTTTAAAGAAATCTTCGCGTTCTGTCTCCAAATTAATTGATCTTGCAAGAGCAGGCTTTTGCTTACACTTTCTTCCTTGGGCATTTACTCCTTGAAAAATAACAGCATGAACAGCATTTTTCTGAGCCTGAATACCAGCAAGTCTCTCATCCATTACAATTGAGAAAACTTTTAGCGTATATACACCAGCAGTTGCTTCACCTTGACACTCTACAACATAATTCCACTTAGCGGTTTCTTTGTCAGCTTTTTTCCTTTTACGTTTAGATTGTGCGTCAGCAGAACCTATAGATATAAATAATATTCCAATAAAAATTAATAGATTTTTCATAATTACTTTTTTTGCATAATTAACATTCCTGAACTTAATTTTTTTGCTTTTCCTTTAAAAAGAGTCATATTGAAATCTTGAGAGTTTTCGTCTTGAGCTCCAAAACGATTATCCCAAATTTGTTTTTTATCAACTTTGATAGTTGCGATTTTTTTATATCCAATCATTTCATATGTTTCTGGATCTGCAATTTCTTCAAGAACCTCAAAACTTTCTCCTCCTTCTAGACCTTCTTTCATTCCAATCTGGGCATAAATCTTACCATCTTCAATTATAATTGGAGATTTAGGTTTAAAAACATCATATTTTTTCTGTAGTTTACTGTAAACTTTATCTAAATTCCGTACTGTCGATAGTTCAATTATTTGTTGTTCTGTTCTTTTTTCTTTTAAAGAAAATGTAACCAAACTAGTTGCTTTCTCGTCTCCAATGAATTCAAAGTTAACATCCAAGGAAGAAAAATCAATATTTTCTCCTGATTTCTTTTTACTCATTAACTGACCAAGTGACATGAAGGACTCATCATTCCAATCAAGCCTATATAGCCAAGCGGTTGTCCAAACCGAATAACCTTCTCTTGTTTTGTTATAGATTTTCTCGGATGCCTTTAGTGCAACATCTCTAAGGAGTCCTGTCAAATCATTTGCTACTGCATCAGAAACCCCTTTTATTGCTAAAGCAACTGCTTCGTTTGAAACAAAGTTTAATTTTGTAAAAACAACAAATGTGTTTTTTATCAGAAATTTTCCTGAGTTTTTAAGATCCGTGACTCCCCTAATTGTTGTTTCAGCAATTGTCTTATCCTCCTCACTGGCACTGTAAGAACCTCTTTCACCTATAAGAGTTAAAGGATTATAACCTTCTTGTCCAAAATCATCTAAAACAAACCATTTATTTACAAGTTCGTAAGGGAGTTTTTTTGAAGATATGAATTTATCTAATTCATATTTAACTTGAGAGTTGTCAGCTATTATTCCAGCAGTTGCCTCGCTAGCTACTCCACTCAATAATTTTCCAGCACCACTTTTTTTAATTCCTAATTGTTCTATTTCTTCATCTGTTAACTTATAATCTGATAAGGTAACAGAATTTAAATCAATTCTATGATCATTATACTTATCGGGGAATGGCCATGTTTGATATGAATTTGCAACAATATCAGAGTTATCAAAAGCATCTCCAACAACCAAAATATTGTGAAGTGAACTTCTTTGATAAGCTGGGATTTCTTCTTTTATCTTTTGTGCAAAGACGAACTGAATCGAAAATAACAATATTAAAGGCAGAATAATTTGTGTGTTTTTTTTCATAATTAATTATTGATTATTAATATTAACGTGTAAAGTTTTTTAAAAATAAAACTATTAAACTAATTATGAAATTTAAATAGGTGATACACTAAAATACACCTATTATCTTAAGTTGTATAAAAAAACTTTATTAATATATAATTATTCAATAGACCTAGTAAGGAATACCTATCTTCCGTCAAAAATAAAACTTCAATGACTACCCCACTAAAAATAAACAAACCAGAACCCATAGTTGTTGAGAAAAAACTAATTTCTTTTAATAAAAAAACAGATGTGCTCCCTACCATCAAAGCCTTAGAGCAAGGTAAAATGATACTCATCAATGAGTTTTATGGAGATGGCCTAACACTACTTCTAGAGATACACAAATACTTAAAAAAGAAAATACGCAACACCACTTTTCAAGAACAGCATGACTATCGCGACAAGTATCGTAAGCTTTCAAATAATATTGTTGTAGAGGTAATCTCTGGGAATTTAACATTAAAAAAAGCACCTAGTATTGGTTGGCTAGAGGAGTTTTATCCAAAAAACAATCACTTCTTACTTACATTACCTCAAATACAGGGTCTTAATAGTGCATGGCAGTGGTATAAAAACGGTATTTCTATACCGGTCCTGCGCAACAAAATACATCCATATTATGGAACCTACTTCCCTACTCGTTTTGAACATTTAACTCTTTTTGATACTTGGCTAAAACACTATAAAGGGTCAAAAAAAACAGCCATAGACGTTGGGGTTGGTTGTGGTGTATTGTCTTTGCAAATGGTACAGCATGGTTTTCAAAAGGTATTTGCAACAGACATAAACCCAAATGCTATTGTTGGACTAACAAAATATATGGGGACCACAAAACTCTCTAGAAAGATTGACCTAAATTTGGGTAATCTCTTTGGCGCTTTTGAAAAACAAACCGAATTAATCGTCTTTAATCCACCTTGGTTACCACAATCTCATAAACTGGGCAGCATTGACCAAGCTATATACTATACCGATACGTTGTTTGTTGACTTTTTTACCCAGGCTAAAAAAAGACTCACCCCTGATGGCAAATTAGTGCTCATTTTCTCCAACCTTGCACAAATAACAAACACCTCAACGCTGCATCCTATAGAAAATGAACTAGCGCATGGCAATAGATTTATATTAGAAAAGAAATATACCAAATCAGTAAAACCAGCCTCAAATAAAACCAAAAGAGACCAGCATTGGCGCTCATTAGAAACCGTAGAACTCTGGATTTTAACTCACCCTGAGGGCTACACTCTACAAACCAAACCAACTAATTAAATCAAAACTCAAAGCAGGAATTAAACTTTTATTAATTTACTATGCGTGCATAGTAAATTAATAGTATCTTTGGAATTAGAATTAATTACAACGCAACTCCTTTGAAAGAAAAGACAATAGATTATGTGCTAAGAGCAACCTGGATGGCGGTGCAAAAGATGTACAATGAAGAGGCAGGCACCAAAGGCAGCACTATGGCTACAGGTTTTGCGCTCATTAGTATTGATCCAGAAAATGGCACCCCCTCTACTGCCCTAGGACCTAAAATGGGTATAGAAGCAACCTCTTTATCACGTACCCTAAAAAAAATGGAGGAGCAAGGACTCATTGACCGCAAACCAAATCCAGAAGATGGTCGCGGGGTACTTATACACCTTACTAGCTTTGGTAAAGAAATGAGAGAATTCTCTAAGGGTGTTGTTCTTAGATTTGATGAGGCCGTACAAGAACAGATCTCTGAAGAGGATATAAAAACATTTAAAAAAGTTGCTAGCACCATCACGGAGCTTATTAGTAACAAAAACATATATAAAAGGTAATACATAATTAAAAGGTATGTCTAAAAGAAGAATTAACAAAGTAGCCGTTGTAGGCTCAGGAATTATGGGAAGTGCTATTGCTTGCCATTTTGCAAACATTGGTGTTGAAGTTTTATTACTGGACATCATACCCCAAGAATTAACAGATAAAGAGACCGCAAAGGGATTAACCCTAGAAGATACAGTTGTACGCAACCGTCTTGTAAACCAAGCCCTTGCAAGTTCTATTAAATCTAAGCCTGCGCCTTTATATAATGCCGCTTTTGCAAAAAGAATTACAACAGGAAATCTGGATGATGACATTGCTAAAGTAGCAAGTGTAGACTGGATAATTGAAGTAGTTATTGAGCGGCTAGATATCAAACAAAAAGTATTTGAAAATCTAGAAAAGCACAGAACACCTGGAACTCTAATTACCTCAAACACCTCTGGTATTCCTATTGGGTTTATGAGTGAAGGACGTAGTGAAGATTTTCAAGCAAATTTCTGTGGAACTCATTTTTTCAACCCACCGAGATACCTAAAGTTATTTGAAATAATTCCTGGACCCAAAACCAATCCTGAGGTTTTAGCGTTTTTCAATACCTACGCAGAACAGTTTTTAGGCAAGACAACTGTTATTGCCAAAGACACCCCTGCCTTTATTGGTAACCGTATTGGTATTTTCTCAATTATGAGTTTGTTTCATACCGTAAAACAAATGGGCTTAACCATAGAAGAGGTAGACAAACTATCTGGACCTGTTATTGGCCGTCCTAAATCTGCCACTTTTAGAACTGTAGATCTAGTTGGTCTAGATACTTTGGTGCACGTAGCCAACGGAATTAAAGAAAACTGCCCTGGTGACGAGCGCTTAGAGCTGTTTGAGATGCCAGATTTTATAGCCACCATGATGGATAACAAATGGCTTGGAAGTAAGACCGGACAAGGATTCTACAAAAAAACTAAAGATAGTAAAGGTGCCACAAAAATTTTAAGCCTGGATTTAAACACCCTAGAATACAGAGCCGCGCAAAAAGGAAAGTTTGCTACCCTGGAGCTTACAAAATCTGTAGACAACGTTGCAGACAGATTTAAAATTTTAGTAAATGGCAAAGACAAGGCTGGTACTTTTTACAGAAAAACGATGGCTGCTTTATTTGGGTATGTTACCCATCGTATTCCAGAGATAGCAGACGAGTTATACAAAATAGATGATGCCATGAAAGCAGGTTTTGGATGGCAACATGGGCCATTTGAAATTTGGGATGCCATTGGCCTAGAAGCTGGGATAGAAATAATGAAAGCAGAAGGTCACCAACCAGCATCATGGATAGAAGATATGTTAGCAGCTGGTCATACCAGTTTTTATTGTGTAAAACAAGGCGCTACCTATTATTATGATATTGCTTCAAAAACACAAATAAAAGTACCTGGGCAAGATGCTTTTATACTACTAGACAATATTAGAGAATCCAGCGCAGTGTTTAAAAACAGTGGCGTTGTAATACAGGATTTAGGTGACGGGATTTTAAATTGTGAGTTTAGATCAAAAATGAACAGTATTGGCGGTGATGTACTAGCGGGTTTAAATAAAGCCATAGATATGGCCGAAAAAGATTTTGATGGTTTGGTTATAGGAAATCAAGGTGCTAACTTCTCTGTAGGTGCAAATATTGGTATGATTTTCATGATGGCAGTAGAGCAAGAATATGATGAGCTGAATGCAGCCATCAAGTATTTCCAAGATACTGTAATGCGTCTTAGATACTCCAGCATACCAACAATAATGGCTCCTCACGGCCTAACTCTTGGTGGCGGGTGTGAGCTAACCCTACACGCAGATCGTGTAGTGGCAGCCGCAGAGAGTTATATAGGACTCGTTGAGTTTGGAGTTGGTGTAATTCCTGGCGGTGGAGGCTCTAAAGAAATGGCCCTAAGAGCTAGTGATATATTTCAAAAAGGAGATGTTGAGCTTAATGTACTGCAAGAGCACTTCTTGACCATAGGTATGGCCAAGGTTTCAACCTCAGCACATGAGGCCTATGATTTAGACATCCTAAAACCTGGAAAAGACATCGTGGTAGTAAATACCTCTAGACAAATTGCAACGGCAAAAGCCCTTGCCAGACAAATGGCAGATATGGGATACACAAAACCTGCAACTAGAAACGACGTGAAGGTATTAGGTAAACAAGCCTTAGGAATGTTTCTAGTAGG
>Ga0075444_10002265_pt1 | contig 11595 bp, 12 predicted proteins | sample CoawatmetaG01DNA_FD_76836 | JGI IMG/M metagenome (GOLD analysis project Ga0075444, IMG submission 76836) | Marine microbial communities from the West Antarctic Peninsula - Coastal water metaG017-DNA | ecosystem: Environmental > Aquatic > Marine > Coastal | place: Atlantic Ocean: West Antarctic... | reverse complement strand
GACCCCGCCGGGCCGGGTCAGCACAACGTCGGGACGGTCGTCGCGGTAGACGATCGCGGCCTCCCACAGCCACTTCGGATCCGGGTGCAGCAGCTCGAAGCGATCCAGCCGCTCCTTGGCGACCCGGTGCGCCTCGAAGGCCGCCTTCATCGCCTCGGCCGACTCGGGCGTTGGCGCCCGCGTGGCGACGTCGACAGTCGCGTACTTGCGGGCGTACTGGATCTCCGAGAACGCTTGGTCGAGCAGCGCCTGCAGGCCCCGGCGCGCCAGGGCGACCAGGTCGAACTCAGTGGGCTCGATGGTCATCGCTCGCGCCTCTCGAATCCGGCGTCCTTCAGCCCCTGGAGCATCCGCCCCGGGATGGCGTCGAGATCGACGGTCTCCGACGCCCAGGCGATGGCGGACTGGACGGCGTCGACGTCGGGCATCCCCCGCAGCTTGGCGACCCGCTCCGCGTCGGCAGCGGCCGCCAGCTCGTCGGCAAGCATCCCGTCGAAGAAATCCCGCTCGGCCTGGGACAGAGCGGCGACCTTGTGCGCTAGCTCAGCGACCTGCTCGATTTTCATGGGGCTTGCCTCGAATGGTCGGCCATGACCGGAGCGCCCCGGTCATGGCCTTCAATGCGGCGGTCGCTGCCGGACGACACTGCGGGGACCGTCAAAACCCTCACCGGCATCCCCCGGTGCTGATGCCCCTCCCACACGGCTAGAGAAGGAGTGACGTGCCCCTCTGACCGTCCGGGACCTGAGTGATCCCGGCTCGTCGCCGCGGGCCGCACACAGGTTCCCACTCCCCGCGGATTCGCACAGAGGCAGAACGGCCACAGAACATGCTGTTCCGACACGCCCGGACGCTGGCCTGCTCGCCAAGCCCGCCAGGGCGGTCCATGTTCGGGTCGTGCACAACCCCTCGCCCGTCGAGGATTAACCTGGCTGCCCCCCTCTTGCTCGGGGCGACCCTGAGACCCGTTCCTCTCTCCGGAGGGGATGACACCCGGATTATCCCGGCCCATGCGGGAAACGTCCGGCCTCGCATCGTCGCGAGGATTACACGCCCTCCACCGCGTATGCGGCGGCAAGGCCTACACCAGTCCCGCCGAACAGGCGGCTATACCAAGGGAAGCCTCGGGAAACCGGGTCCTCCTTTGTATTGGGACGCCTGTTACTTTTGGGTGACGAACCCCGGGTCTGATCACCCAAAAGTAACAGCCACCCATCGCCCAGGGATTTCTCAACCAAGACTACAGCCGCCCGTTGCGGGCGGATTCCTCCTCGGGCAGAATCCTCCCCATGAGCACGCTCCTGAAACCGAAACGCGCCCCCTCCGCCGCCTGAGCTTTCCGCTCGGCGACCGCGCGTCCCCGTTTCAGTGAGCATCCCCCATGTCCGAGTCCCATCCCCGCGCGCGAGAAGCCGTGCGCAAGCACCGCGAGCTGTTCGAGAAGGGGCGCTGGCCGTCCGAGGGAACGATCCCCTCGACGCTGGAGGTCCTGTCCGGGGCCGAAATGGTCGGCGGCGACGTCTACGCCGACGCCCGAGCCGTCCTCGGGCCGCTCAACGAGGACGACAGCCCCCACAAGATGCCGCCGAAGGTCGCGCTGGGGATCCAGGGCGTGCTGGGCAAGCCTACGACCGGGGCGATCCGGTGGCTCCAGGACGAGATCGGCGCCGTGATGTCCATGTGGGACAGCGACAAGAGCGGCCCCAGAGTGCTGTCGGAGACGATGCGCCTGCTGGAGGACCTGCACGACCGGTGCGCGATCTGGCTCGCGGCGATCGGCAGCGCGGAGGCGAACCGCCGCTGCGCGATGCTGTGCGTCGAGCATTTCGGCCACAGACCCATCAGCGGCTACGTCGACGTCATCACATGGGGGCTCGCCCGGTCCGCGATCGACTACCTGGCCACCGCCGCGGCGCTCGACCGGTTCGACGAGGACGACGTGGACACGGGCGTCTACCTTCCCGAATCCCGCCACGTGCAGATCGAGTCGAGCGGCCCTCTCGTCCGTGGATTCGTCCACGTCCTCGGCCTCGTCCAGGACGTGCTCGACGAGCCCCCGGCCCCGCCGGAAGCTCCGGTCGACGACCTGTCGGTGCTCGCGCAGCTGGTCCAGGAGGACCGCGCCGAGGTCGCCCGGAACGCCGAGCCCGAGCCCAAGGCGCCCGAGGATGGGCAGACGTACGCGGGCGATGGGGACGCGCGCAACCCTCGGAAGGTGATCCTGGTCGGCGATGTCAGCCATGTCCAGAAGGTCGGCAAGAACGAGAACGATCCCATCAAGCAAGCCGTGTCGATCATTAACCGGGAGCTCATCTTGGCCATGCCGCCGGAGGACCTGGCGGCTGCCAGGGCCGAGCTCGTGGCGGACTGTCCCCACGGGCACGCAATCATCGACCGGCTGCTCCGGCCCCTGGCTGGCCAGGATGCCGTCAAGAATCCGCCCGTGCTCCTCGTCGGGGAGCCCGGGTCCGGGAAGACGCGCCTCGCCCGCCGCTACGGCCAGGTCCTGCGCCTCGATCCGTCGCTCTACTCGATGGGCGGATCCATGGACGCCATGACCGTCTCGGGGGTGGCGCGGGGCTGGTCGAGCGGAGGGTTCAGCGCCCCCGTGCGCGAGCTGATCCGGACCGGGATCGCGAACCCTCTCATTGTAATGGACGAAGTCGACAAGATGGCTACGTCTCGACAGAACGGCAACGCGGCCGATGCCCTGATCAATCAAATCGGCGTAGAGACCGCCGCCCGATACAAGGACATCTACCTACAGGCTGACGTGAATATCTCACACATCCAATGGATCCTCACGGCGAATACGTTAGATACTGTCCCGCGCCCGCTTCTCGATCGCTGCCTCATCCTGCGGATGCCAGACCCGGAGCCTGAGCACCTGCGCCCGCTGGCGGCCTCGATCCTCACGGATGTCCGCCTCGACCGCGGCCTCGACGAGCAATGGGTGCCGCCGTTCGAGTGGTGGGAATGGGAGGCCCTCGAAGCGAACTGGGCCAATGGCGGCAGCCTGCGCGCCCTGCGCCGCCTCGTCGAGGCCGTCCTCGATGCCCGCGAAGCCGGCCCCCGGCAGTGACCCCCTCAGCGATGGAGACCGTCATGAACACCGCGATCCACGCCGAGGCGATGGGATACCTTACGCAGGCCCTGGGCGAAGGCGCCGCCGGAATCACCGTCGCCGCGATCGACACGACCGGGGCCGGCCCCCGCGTCCGGTGGGACATCCCCCGGCTGTCGCGGCCCCGCACTGGCCACGCAGGGGCCCCGGACAGGGCCCATGTCGCCGAGCTCGTCAGCCGCATGATGGCCCTGCGCTGGCAGGGCAGCCAGCAGCCGCGCGAGGTCCCGGCCGAGAGCTACCTTCAGCTGCACGCGGACTACCCCGCGGTGTTCACCGAGACCCTGGAAACGGGCTCGGGATGGCACTGGCTGCTCGCCGCCGCGGCAGAGTCGATCTTGGAGGGCGGCGTTCCGGAAGGCCACCGGACATGCCAGGTCAAGGAGAAGTTCGGGACCCTGCGCTGGTACGTCCGGGGTAGCACGCCCCAGAGCATGCTGGAGACGATCGCGACCGCGGAATGGGTGTCCGGGGCGGTCTGCGAGGTCTGCGGCGCGCCTGGGTCCATCCGGACCGGTGGGTGGATCCGGACGCTGTGCGATGCCCACGCCGATCGCAAGCGGCGTTGAGGCCTACCGCAACCTGACCCGTCGGCTCTGGAGCATCCGCGTCGCCGGCCGAGTCGTCGGGCACGCCCAGTCCGTCGCCCTGGTCGGCGTGACGCTCCGGGCCTCCGAGGCGGCCCGCCTGCGCTGCCTGCGGACCGGCGCCCGGGACGTCCACGCGGTGGCTCGGGGCCTCCCCCTCGTCGGCGTTCCCCGGCCGGGCGGCGCCGTCCGCTTCTGCTACCGCCTCAGCCAGCCGGGATTCCGGCTCGCAGATGGCACCCCCATCAGCAGCGCGGCCGCCGTCTGGCTCGAACCGGACGGCACCGCCTGGTGCCTAGCCCCTCAAGTGGAGTGACTATCATGCGTATCCTCGCCCTCGCCGCCGCCATCGCCTCCTCTGGCCCGCTCCCCGCACCCGGAATGTTCTGCCCGGTCGGAGGGGAGGGCTACGGGCCGATCTTCGTCGGCCCTGGCCCGCGCGACATCGGCATCGACGGCATGGATTGCCACGACGCGCGGCTCGTCCAGGGCAAGCTCAGGGCGACCTGCTTCACGAACTCCGTGACCGACCACGGGGGGGCGTACCCGCTCGACCTGGAGGTCCTTTCGAACGGCGACATGGCGCGCTTCGGCGTCCTGTTCCGGCGCGTTCCCCGGCCCGGCATGTGCCCCGCGGGCTGACGTGCGCCCGTGTGCGTACGGTGTGCGCCACCTGTGCGCCCTGCGCATACCCTAGGCTATACTTCCCGGATTACTGCTATCTGGACGCGCTTTAGCACCCGGTTATAGCATCCGGCATATTTCAGGATTTGCGTTACACGGGGTCAGGCGGGCTTCACGACCGGCATCGAGGACGCGTCATAATAATCCATGATCGCTAGAACGCCGTGACCGCCGCACCGGTTATCGATCAACGTCCTACCGTCCGGACTCATAACCAGTAGCTGACGGTGGCGGCGAGGCAGACGGCGGCGAGATAGTTGGTCGCCAAACGGTCGTAGCGGGTGGCGATGCGGCGGAAGTCCTTGAGGCGGCCGAACATGCGCTCGATGGCGTTGCGCCCGCGATAGAGCACGGGGGAGAAGCACGGCTTCCAGCGGCGGTTGATCTTGGGCGGGATGTTGGGTGCGGCCCCAGCCGCCTCGATCTGCCGCCGAATGGCGTCGCTGTCGTAGCCCTTGTCCGCCAGCACGATGCGGCAGGCGGGCAAGCGTTCGAGCAGCAGCGCGCCTGCCTTGCAGTCGGCGGCCTGTCCACCGGTCAGCAGGAACGCGAGCGGACGGCAGAAGCGGTCGGTGAGGGCGTGGATCTTGGTCGTGCGCCCGCCCCGCGAGCGACCGATGGCTTGGCTCTGCTCCCCCCTTGCCCCCTGCGGCGCAGCGGTGGGCCTTCACGGCGGTGGAGTCGATCAGCACCTGAGAGGGCGGCCCGCCAGCTCGGGCCAGCGTCTCGAACAGCTCGACCCAGACCCCCTTGGCCGCCCAGCGCACGAAGCGATTGTAGAGGGTCTTCTTCGGCCCGTAGAGATCGCGTGGCGCGTCCGTCCAGCGCCCTCCAGATTTCAGCACGTGGACGATGCCGCTGATCACGCGCCTGTCGTCCACGCGCTCCTTGCCCCGTGTGTCGTTTGGAAGAAGCGGTGCGATCTTCGCGAACTGCTCGTCCGTCAGCCAGAAATGGTCCATCGGCCCCTCCCGCCGGAGCCGTGAATCACACCCGAGCCGTCCGCGCCACCGTTATGGGTCCGGACGCTAGATTACTCAGCTTCGCGGCGAATCGTCAGGAACGCGATGGCCAAAATGAGGCGCGAGACCTTCGTCTGATCGTCGAGTTCCTAGCCGGTGCGCAAGCGCATGGCACAGCGCTTCAAAGCCGAGACGTAGGAGTAAACCGCTTAACCAGCCCTCAGTTGGCAGGTTTAGACAAAGTAGATCTTCTCCTTTGCGCCAGGAGCGGACGCCAGGTGCCTACCCGACAGCGGGCGTGAGCAGGCAAGCGGTACAGGCACGAGGTCAGAAGAGCGTGCCGGCGAGCCGACATCGGCGCTCGACGCGGTCTTCGCTCACGCTATGACGGTCTAGTTATACCCGCTCGCGAGTGAAATTACTCACTCGGTGCGCTAAGGCCGTTGCAACCAGGCCGAGTGCGGATCGAGGGATTGATGCCGGTAGTCTTCGTCCACGTCTCCGACATCCACTTTGGACAGGAGCGCGACCACATCGTCCACATCCACGACGACGTGAAGAGGGAGCTCGTCGCCGACGCGGCGGCGGTCGTGACGGCCCTGCCGTCACGGTCCGCACACGGCATCCTCGTCACGGGCGACATCGCATACGCCGGCAAGGCAGAGGAATATGCCCAGGCAGGCAAGTGGCTCGATAGCCTTGCCGGAGCGATTGGTTGCCCGAGCCATCGAGTCCGGATGATCCCGGGGAACCACGACGTCGACCGCGACAAGCTCTCCAGAGGCGGGCGTCAGCTCCTGGACTTCATCAGAGCGGGAGGCGCGGCGGAATACGAGGAGGTCATGTCTAACGCGAACGACCGCGCAACGCTTTTCGCCCGCTTCGAGAACTACAGCCGGTTTAGCATCGGATACGATTGCGGACTCGACGAGGAGGCGAAGTACGCGACGGACCTTCGCTTCGAGGTGGGGCCGGACCGCTGGATCAGGATCGTGCGGCTGAACTCGTCGCTTCTCTGCCATGGCAAGGAGCGCGACGACCCCCCGGAGCTGGTTATCGGCCAACGCCAGTTCTCGATCCCGCGGAACGACGGCGAGGAGAATGTGGTCCTCGCGCACCATCCGCTGCATTGGTACAAGGACGCCGAGGACTTCCGGCGCTACGTGCGCAGCCGCGCGCGCGTCTTCATCACCGGTCACGAACACGACCCGAAGGTGGGCATCGACAGCGTTGAGGACGGCTGCGACGTCATGATGCTCGCGTCCGGTGCCGCGGTCCCCTTCCGGTCGGACGAGACCTACACTCACACCTACAACGTCATCGAGTTCGATTGGGACGAGGGCACGGACAGCCTAGTCGTCACGATGCATCCCCGTGCCTGGAGCCCCGAACGGACGTGTTTCGAGGCCGACAACAAGCGGCTCGGGGGCAGCGACCCGCGCTTCACGCTAGGCTCTCCGAACTTCAGGAAGCAAGGCCCGGTCCCGGCGGCTCCCGCGCAACCCGACGGCGACGGCGTCGAGGGCGAGCCGGTTGTCGAGCTGGTACCCACCAAACAGGCGGAGACCGGCTCGGGGGAGACAGTGCCGATGCCGCCGGACGCCGAAGGCTACGAACTCGCCCTGTTGCGGTTCTTCCGCGATCTCTACGAGAGCGAGCGGCTACGCATACTCGTCGACCTCGAAGCCCTGCCGAGGGAATCGGACGAGCGGATGACCCAGGGCCTGGAACGCAGGCTGTTCGACTGGCTCGTCCGCCAGGGCAAGCTTCCCGAAACGGTCGCGATGATCGACAGGCTCATAGGTGAACGAGAGAAGAAGGACGCGTGATGGACAACCTTCCGGTGCACATGAGGATCTCGACGCTCACGCCGTCGAACGAGGACGTCGACGCACGTCGGGCAACCATCGGCGAGCTGTCCGCTGCCTGGATCAAGGTCAACGACTCGGGCGCAATCCTGGCCAAGGCCGGGATGGTTGCGGACGCGCTGGGTGGGGACGGCAGGCCACACCAGGATCTCGGCACAGAGGTGCAGGGGACGCTACAAAAGCACGCTTCCGCGTACCTGTACGAGGAGAAGCCGCTCGACGTAGGCATCTGCGCGGGCATGGCGGTCCTTTCGATCCTTCGCGGCACCCCGGGCATTCACGGCTGGACCACCGCTGACGTCTTCTCGAACGCCCTTTGGGCGGCCCTTTCGTTCCAGCCGCAGCTCGCGGAAGAGAAGCGTGAGAAGCTGCGCCGCGAGGTACTCACTGAGGCGCGGGAACGCAGCCAGGCGTCCGCCGAGAAAGCTCGGGAACGCATTAACGTCCCTGACTTAGGCGAACTCAACGTGACAATCGCGGAAGGCGCCAAGCCCACCACGAACTTCAAGAAGGCGGCCGCCGCGACGATCGAGGCTCTCCGGCGCAACGCCGCGCTCGACCGAGAGGAGATCGACTTCCTCTGGTGGGTGCAATTGAACCGAAGCCGGCTCCTCAATCGCGCGGCGAGCGCGATGGACGAACCCTTGCGCCTCGTCGCGCTGGCGATCGAGGCAGCGGTGCATCTCCGCCGGCTGCCGGCTGACCTGCACTACGAGCTGGTGCTCCGCTCCGTCGACAAGGACCCGGAGCTCGACCTCAAGGACTTGACGAAGATCATTGGCGATGACCGGACCAAGCTCGTCGCGTCGTTTGACGCCGGCCCTGCCGCTCACCATCCTTCAGTGTTCCCGCTGCTCAACGCCCTCGCCACCGGGCAAACCGAGGTAGCGGGGGCGGAGCGGAAGCGGAAGGCGTCTGAGTGGGCGGCGCAGGCCCTGCTTGAGGCCGGCCTTTGTCACATGTGCCGTGGGCTCGTTAAGCTGTGAGCGATGCGTGCACTTTCGAGGGCTGCACGGTCGGGGAGACCGGTGCCTGCGCGCTGGAGAAGGATCCGGCGACCTGTGAGCATCGCCTCGGCCGACGTCCAGCACCTGGAGCCGTCGAAGCGGGCGTAGCCACCGACCCGTCCGCATCGGAAAGCCTGTCGAACATCGGGGCTCCCGTGCTCGAACGGCCGGAGGGGACGGCGTCGTTCCCGTCGAGCCGGACGCTCGGGCCGGACGCGGTGTCCGCGATCATGGGCTCGCGCTATGTGACGGTGGTCGGGATTCTGGGCGACCCGGAATCGGGCAAGACCGCGTGCCTGGTAAGCCTGTACCTCCTCGTCGCGAACGCCCAGCTCGCCGGTTGGAGTTTTACCGACAGCAAGAGCCTCATGGCCTTTGAAGAGATCGCACGGGGAGCGCGCGACTGGGACGAGGGCAACCCGCCCGAGCAGATGACCGTCCATACCGAGATGGCGGACGATAGGCGGCCCGGTTTCCTCCACCTGCGACTGGTCCGCGATTCCGACGGCCGGCGTGTCGATCTCGCGTTGCCGGACCTCCCGGGCGAATGGACGACGGACCTCGTCGCCACCTCCCGCACCGACCGCTTCGAGTTCATGAAGGCAGCGGAGGCGATCTGGGTAGTGCTGGACGGACGCGCCCTGGAGAACAAGGAGCGTCGACAGGGGATCATCTCGCGGGTCGGCCAACTCGCGGGTCGGCTCGGTGCGCTGTTCGACGGACCGATACCGAGACTGGTGCTCGTCGTCACGCATCGCGACGCCGGCGAACCATCCCCCTCGGTGATCACCCGACTGGAGGCGGAGCTCGCGAAGCGCCACATGACGGCGACGATCGTGCCGGTCGCTCCGTTCTCCGAAGACGACGAAAGGGCGAGGCCGGGCTTCGGGCTGGATCGGCTGATTGCGGCCACCACGGCCAGCGACCTGCCGCCTGTCGACGTCTGGCCGACCTCCGAGCCGGTCGTGGGCGTGCGCTCCTACATCGGGTACAGGGGGCGGCGATGAGCAACTCGATCGTCCTGCTCGGGGGGCCCGACTCCGGGAAGACCAACTACGTCGGGCGCGTCTGGCCGGCCCTGGACGCCGGAGGCGGACGCCTCCACGCCGCCCGACAGCCCGAGGACATCCGCTTCGTCCTTGACGTCACCGACCACCTGAACTCCGGCAGCTTCGCGCCGCGCTCGGAACACGCGGACGACCGGCGCGACTTCGAGGTCGCCGTCGCGACCGTGAAGGGCGGAGAGGAGACGAACATCGTCATCCCGGACATCTCGGGGGAGCTCTGGCTCAGTGCTGCCGCACAGGGCGAGGTGTCGGCCGAGCTCATGGAGGAGATGCGGTCGGCCAGCGGTGCCCTGCTGTTCGTCCGGGTGCAGTCGGAGTTGGCCGTCCGCCCGCTGGATTGGGTCACGTCGAAGAGGATGCTCGGCAAGCTCGGCAACGACGACGACCGCGGACTGCCCACCCAGGTCATGCTGTGCGAGCTGGTGCGCTTCCTTGAGGCGACGCTCGCCCCGCGTCATGGCGGGCAGCGCCCGCGCGTCTCGGTCGTGGTGAGCGCGTGGGACTTGGTGGACCCCGAGACATTCAAGCTTGGGCCGAAGGCATGGCTCGGGCGCGAGTACCCCCTGTTCGCGGGACGGCTCGACGACATTGAGGGCCTAGACATCCGAGTCTTCGGCCTCAGCGTGGTGGGCGGCGACCTCAAGGCGGACGAGTCCTGCCGCGACGACGTCCAGGAGAACGGCCTCGACGGCCGTGGGTGGGTGGCGGCCGAGGACGACGGAGGGACCTGGCGTCGGGATCTCGACCTGACGTGGCCCATCGCGTGGGCCGTCGGCGTCTGATCGTGTCAGCCGTCGAGCGCCAAGTCCATGGGTATCAGCAGGGGCACCAGCTCCTCGCGACGTCCATGCCCCTTCCGAAGGCGGAACAGTCGGTGGTCAACCAACTGTCCGACGTCGCGGGACCCTTGCGGCCGCGGGAGCGGTTCGATCCATACCTGACGGCGTATCCGCTGCCGGGGGGCAAGCGCTTCGTGCTTGCGCGGACCTGGCAGGACCTGACGGTCGCGCGGGCGGGATGTGTCCGAACCTTGAGCCTCGTAATTCCTATGGACGAATGGGTCCGGGCCGAAGGTCTGTCCGCCTATTTCGACCAGTTGCGGCTGGACAGGCTTCCCGACGCCCGGGACGCCACACAAGTCGTCGTTTGGGACACGGAAATTAAGCCGCTGCCGCCGGCGCCGCCGTTCAACGGCAGCGAGCTCTTGGAAGCGCTGTTCCTGGAGGACGCACGGCCCGTCGTCATGCTGGACGCGCTGGAACCCGAGCTCGTCGCGACGCGCCTGCTCACTGCGCTCTGGCCCTCCCTGAGGCGACGGTTCGCCGTGTCGACATTCGCGCGGTCCCCGCGCAAGGTTGGAGGCCGCGACTTCGACCTCGTCTTCGCCCCGAAGGACGCACGGTCGAGGTTCGCCGACTGGAACGGGCGCCGGGTGGATGGCCGCTTAGTGCAGGACGGCCGGCACCGTTGGACGGGCGCGATCGTAGCCCGGGTCTTCGACCAGCCCCACCCGCGCCTCCTGACCATCCCCGAGAGCGGGTTGGTGGGCGGGAACGACGCCGGCCAGGACGACGCGGCGGCCCTGCGGATCGCGTTGCTGTGGGACGAACTGGTCACCAAGATCCATTACACGCCGACGGCCGCCCTCGGCCTGCTGGACATCGTCAATTCCGGCAAGGTCCGCGACTCCCTCGCGATTAAGGCTATCGAACCGTCGCTGGTGGAGGCAACGAACCGCGCGTCCACGACCTTCGCGGACGACGACGCTTGGGGCTTTCTGGGCGCCATCTCCCGGAAATTGCAGGGACGGTCCATGCCGGCGGGGCGTGCGGCCGTCGCGGACGCGGTCGAGAGGCTCGCCGAACGCGCGCCGGAGGGGGCGGTCTCGCTCCTGTCGCAGGACGACCCCCGCAAAGTCCTCACCGAGCTCGTGCCCCGCATCGCCGCAGGTCTGGGCAGCAACTTTACGGACCGTGCGGAGCGCGCCTTGCGCGAGGCCGCCCCGGCCGTGCTGGGGAGGCTCTTGGCTCAAGGTGATGCGCTGGCCGGACACGTCGCAGACGACCGCCCTCTCGTCGAGCGGCTCGGCCAAATCCTCCCTGCGCTGGACGACGAGACCCTAGATGCCGTCGGTCCGAGCCTTCTCCCGCGGTTGATCGATGATTGGCATCTTCCGGCTGCCGAACCATTGATCCGACGCCTCGATGTTTCTCGGCTCGCCTCAGAGTTGCGCCACCTCGGACAAGCGAACGACTTCGCGGGGGCGCAACTTTCCGGCCTCGTCCTGGACAGGGCG
>Ga0075444_10002258_pt1 | contig 11608 bp, 10 predicted proteins | sample CoawatmetaG01DNA_FD_76836 | JGI IMG/M metagenome (GOLD analysis project Ga0075444, IMG submission 76836) | Marine microbial communities from the West Antarctic Peninsula - Coastal water metaG017-DNA | ecosystem: Environmental > Aquatic > Marine > Coastal | place: Atlantic Ocean: West Antarctic... | reverse complement strand
ATTTCAAGATTAAGTAAGATAGGAGGAAAAACAATTGCTATTTATTTGTTGTCAACAGTTATTTCTGTAAGCATAGGTTTGTTTTTAGTAAATATGGTAGAGCCTGGTGCTAATTTTGATAAAGATTCTATTCAGTTGACTGAAGATTCTCAATCAGGAGCTTACAAAAAAATAGCTTCTGCAGGTAATGTTAAAGAGGCTGGTCCTCTTCAATTTGTAGTAGATATAGTTCCAACTAATATTATTTCAGCATCTGGTGATAATTCTAATATGTTACAGGTAATTTTCTTTGCTATTTTGTTTGGTATTGCGATGGTTATGTTGCCGAGTGAAAAAACAAAATATGTAAAGGGTTTTTTCGATGGAGTAAATGATATTATTTTGCAAATAGTAGACTTAATAATGCTTACTGCTCCTTATGGTGTATTTGCACTACTTGGAGGCTTAGTGGTTGATTTTGGGGCAAGTTCTACTTTGTTTATTGCGTTAGGAAAATATTCTTTAACTGTTATTGCAGGCTTATTAATGATGATTCTTTTGATTTACCCTTTAATATTAAGACTATTTACTAAAGTAAAGTATTTTGATTTCTTCAAGGCAATTTCTCCTGCACAAATGTTAGCTTTTTCTACTAGTTCAAGTGCAGCAACTTTACCTGTTACTATGGAGAGGTGTGAAGATCATTTAGGTGTTTCAGAAGAAATTTCTTCATTTGTTTTGCCTTTAGGTGCCACAATTAATATGGATGGAACTTCTCTTTATCAGGCTGTTGCAGCTGTATTTATTGCGCAAGCATTCGGAATTGAATTGGATTTAGGTCAACAATTAACTATTGTCCTTACTGCAACATTAGCCTCTATTGGAGCTGCTGCTGTTCCTGGAGCTGGTATGGTAATGTTAGTTATTGTTCTTGGAGCAATTAATGTTCCTACTGAGGGATTAGCACTCATTTTTGGAGTTGATAGGATATTAGATATGATGCGTACAGTTGTTAATGTTACTGGTGATGCTACTGTTGCTACTATTGTAGCCTCAAGCGAAGGGGAGTTACGTCAAGTTACTGAGGAAGAATTAATGAGTTAGTATGCGTATACTATTGCTTTTTTCTTTTTTCTTTTTACTTAATTCTGTTTTTTCTCAAGAATGCTTTTCTGAAAAATCGAAGGATAAGAGATTAGTTGAAAAAGTAGTTAGGCTTATTAAGAAAAAATCATATTATGCTGCCTTAGATGAATTGCGAATATCTAATGATTTTTCTGTATTCAATGCATTAAAATCAGAAGTGTTATGGCATAGATCTGACTTTTTTAATGCTGAAAATGAAGCATTAAAAGTAATAGCTAACTGCCCTGATAATTTTCCAAAAGTTTATTATTTTTTAGGTGAGATTGCTTTTAATAGAAAGGATTATGTGAGTGCGGATTTGTATTTGAGGAGGAGTATAGATTTAGGAATTACTGATCCATATTATTCTGATGCAATGAGTATGTATGAAAAAGCAAAAGTGCTTGCCGATATCATTGCTAATCCTGTTCCTTTTAATCCTAAAATTGTAAATGGTATTTCTACTGTTTTTGATGAGTATCTACCTATATTCTCTCCTGATCAGGAGTGGTCATTTTTTACAAGAAGGTCGGATAAAAAAAATTTACATTCAATTACAAATAATAGCACTGAAGAGTTTGTCTTAAGTGAAAAAAAAGATGGTAAATTTGAGATTGGACAGGCTTTACCATTTCCTTTTAACTTAGAGAGTAATGAGGGAGGAGCATCTATTACGATTGATAATAGGGTTTTGTATTACACTAAATGTGTCAGGAATAATAAAGGTTATAATAATTGTGATATTTATTATGCTAACCGAAAAGGGGATGTTTGGTCAGTTGCGCAAAAATTTTCGGATAAAATTTCTAAATCGGATTCTTGGGAATCGCAACCAAGTGTTTCTTGTGATGGTAAAACTATAATTTTTGCTAGTGATAGAGTTGGGGGTTATGGTAAAATTGATTTGTATGAAATTAAATTGAAAAATGGAAAATGGACAAACCCTAGAAATTTAGGTTCTGTTATCAATAGTAATAATCATGAAAAATCTCCTTATTTGCATACGGATGGTAAGACCTTATTTTTTGCATCAACAAATTACCCTAGTCTTGGTGGTTTTGATATTTTTTATTCCCGAATGGATAGTTTAGGGAATTGGCAAGAACCTCAGAATATTGGTTTTCCTATTAATACAGTAGCTGATGAGATTTCACTTTTTGTTAGTACGGATGGGAATGCAGCTTATTTTGCTTCTAATCATTTGAATGGTGTAGGAGGTTGGGATATTTATTCATTTGCTTTACATGTTGATGCTAAGCCTGAAAGAGTCTTGTTTTTAAAAGGTGAGTTAATGGATGAAAATGGGCAAATTTTAGAGGATGTAGAATTAGAAATAAAAAATATAAATACCAATGAAGTTACCATTATAAAGGTTAATTCAGGAACTTATGTTTCTTCCTTAACGTTAGATAAAGATGATGATGTATTGATTACTATTAAAAAGGACGGGTTTGCCTTTAATTCATCATATATTTCAGCTAATGATACTTCTTTTTCTTCTCCTACTAATTTGGATTTTGAATTACATTCTTTAGAAGAAGGAAGGTCGTTTGGCTTAAGTGATATTTATTTTGAAACAAATTCCTTTCAAATAAGTTCAATAGCAAAAAATGTGCTTTTTGAATTTACTGCTTATCTGAAGTTGAATAATAACATGGAAATTGAAATAAATGGTTTTACAGATAATATTGGGGACAGTATTGCCAATCAGGTTTTGTCTGAAAATAGGGCTAAGGCAGTTTATGAATTACTTATTACTTACGATCTTGATAGGGAAAGGTTAAGTTATAACGGTTATGGAGAGCAATTTCCTAAAGTAAATAATACATCTGTTAGTAATATGGCTCAAAATAGAAGGACTGAATTCCGAATTATTAGGCAATAAAAAATCCTGCTATTGCAGGATTCCTTTTTATATATTTAGTGAGAGATTATCTCATTTCTTTAATTCTAGCTTTCTTGCCAGTTAATTCTCTTAAGTAATAAATTCTTGCTCTTCTTACTTTACCTTTTTTGTTCAACTCAATTTTTTCAATTAGAGGAGAGTTTATAGGAAAAATTCTTTCAACACCTATAGAGTGAGAAATTTTTCTGATTGTAAATGTTTCAGTTGGTCCACTACCTTTTCTTTGGATAACATCTCCTTTGAAAAACTGAGTTCTTTGTTTATCTCCTTCTTTAATTGTGTAGTAAACAGTAATATTATCTCCTGCTTTGAAATTTGGTAAATCTTTCACTGCAGTAAGTTCTTTTGATATAGTTTCAGTAATGTTCATTTTTCTAATATTAGTTTTCAAATCGGTTTGCAATATTACGCATATTTTTTATTTAATTATCCTTAAGAAACAAACAATTTTATTCAAATAATTCCGGTCTTTTTTCTTCGGTTCTTTTAATTGCTTCTTTTTCTCTCCATTCTGTTATAATCTTCTCATTTCCAGATAGTAGTATGTCTGGAACTTTCCATCCTTTATAGTTTGATGGGCGAGTGTATATAGGTGGTGCTAGTAAATTATCTTGAAATGAATCTGTAAGTGCAGATGTCTCGTCAGAAATCACACCAGGAATTAAGCGGATTATTGAATCAGAAAGTATAGCTGCAGCTACTTCGCCTCCAGTTAGAACATAATCTCCAATAGATATTTCTTTAGTAATAATATGTTCTCTTACTCTTTCGTCAATACCTTTATAGTGTCCGCATAATAAAATTAAGTTTTTATGTGTAGATAAGGTGTTGCAAATTTGTTGATTTAGTATTTCTCCGTCTGGAGATAGATAGATTATTTCATCATACTCTCTTTCATTTTTTAATTTGCTTATGCAATCGTCGATTGGCTGTATACTCATGACCATTCCTGCTCCACCACCAAATTGATAATCGTCTACACTTTTTTGTTTATTGGTGGAGTGGTCACGTAAGTTATGAATTATGATTTCGGCTTTACCATTTTTTTTTGCTCGCTTTAAAATTGAGTATTCAAAATAAGCATCAAAAAATTCAGGAAATAGTGTTATGATATCAATTCTCATTTTGCAAATTTACAAAATCAAAATGGTTTATTTTTCCTATTTGATTTTTCTTTTATCTTGATATGACAAGCTGTCATGTTCATTTTATATAAAACTATAAATCAGTTACTTAAGTTTAGTAATATAAATAATTAATTTATATTATATTTTTATTTTATAAATAGGTTTTGAAAAATATTTTTTTGTTAATATTATGCGTTATTTGCTAACAATTGTTGATATTTATTTAAACTATTAATGTTTAATCTAATTTTATTATTTGTAATTTCATCAACCTAAAATAAAGTTATATGTATAAATTATTTTCTTTACTCTGTTTTATTTTTTTGTTGTCTAAAGGTGCGGAATCTCAAAATTTAGATAGTACAAAGGTTATCTCATTGGAACAACAATTTAGTGATTCTATCGCCATTATCAATCAACAAAATGAAGATTTAAAAGAATCTAGAGATGCTTACAATGATGGATTAATTTTATTAAAAAATAAAAACTATAATGAGGCAATTATTTTCTTTAGTAGGGCGATAAGTATTGATTCTATTTTTTTTCAAGCATATTTGAGTAGGGCAAAATGCTATGAGAATTCAGATTTTAACTTAGCGATTTCTGATTATTTAAAAACTTTTGAGCTTGATTCTACTAATTTATTAGCTCTATATGCAGTCGCAAACTTGTACTTAAAAACAAATAAATATTTGGCTAAAGAAATGTATAAAACTATTTTTTCATTAAATATTTATGAATATAAAGCTTTGAACCAACTTGGGATTATTGCCTTTACTGATGAAAAATATGATGATGCCGAGCAGTTATTTACACAATCCTTATTAATTAACAGAAATTCTTATACTTTAAACGACAGGGGAAGTTGCTATCGTAAGTTAGATAAATTAGATTTGGCAGTTAACGATTATTTGGCTGCAATTGCTTTGAATACTAATTTGGCGTTTATTTATAGTAACTTGGGAAGTGTTTATGCTAAGCAAGATGAAGTTGAAAAGGCTATAATTTATTATGATTTAGCTATTTCAATTGATGCTAATTACATTCTGGCTTATAATAACAAGGCAAGTGTTTTATTAGATGAAAACAAATTTGAAAAAGCTAAAGTTGAGATTGATAAAGCATTAGCTTTAGATGCTGAATATGCACCTGCATATAACAATACTGGAGTTATTAATCATAAATTGAAGAAATATAATGAAGCTATTTCAGCTTTTGATAAAGCAATCAAATTAGATGTAAATTATGCAAAAGCTTATTTGAATAGGGGTATATCTAAGCAAATGATAAGAAATGAGGAAGGTGCTTGCTTAGATTGGAGTAAAGCAAAGGAATTAGGAATTATGATGGCAAAAAAATATTTATCGAATGATTGTGAATAGGTGTTGTAGTAAAAATTTATTAATAGTTATTTTCTTGTTAATTGCAAGCATTACTTTCTCTCAAGATATTTCCTTTAAGAATTCAAATTTTAAAAAGGAGAAGCAAGAGCTAAATTTGGCAAAAGAAAATATAGCTATTGCTGATGAAATTCGTGCTGATGGAATTGAGAAGATCTTGGCAATGCAAGAAGCTAATACTTTATTTAAACAAGCTATTTTCTATTACCTAAAAGCCCAAGATTTCAATCCAAATAATTCAGAATTGAATTACAAAATTGGTAGCAGTTATTTGTTTACTAATCAAAAAGAAAAAGCTGCTTATTACTTAACAAGAGTAACTGATTTAACAAATGATTACCCATCTGATTTTTTATTTTTTTATGCTATGGCATTGCAATTACAGGGCGATTATTTACAGGCAGTTGACCAGTTTGAACAGTTTAAGGTTACAGCTAAAAATAAAGTGTATGAGCGCTATCAGGTATTAGCAAAGAAGTACACTAAAGAATGTCAAGGTGCAAATGATATAATGCGTATTTCCAACAGAATTTGGGTTGATAATATAGCTTTAAATACTGAATTTGATGATTGGAGCCCTTGTTTGAGTGCAGATGGAGAGTTTCTCATTTTTACTTCTAATAAGCCAAATGAAAAGCCAGCTAATGAGTTCGGTATTTATGATCAGGATATATATTCATCTAATTTAGATGCTAGAAAATTTCAAGTGATATTGCCTGTTGCAGAACTAAATACAGAAAATAATGATGTTGCTGGAGGGCTTTCTTATGATGGTCAGAGGCTCCTTATTTTTAAGGAGGAACATGGAAATACAGATGTGTTTGAGTCTAAATTGAATGGTTTGAAATGGGGTATTCCTTCTAGAAAAATGGGTGAAAAGTTAAGAGGTGGAAATACGGATGGTAATGAAACATTTGCCTCATTTGATCCACCTGACATCAAGGTCTACTATATCACTGATGGAGGGTATAGTGGTAATAAAAATATCTATTTTTCAGGGGTAATGAATAGAGAACGAAATCTTTGGGGTAAGGGTCAAAGTGCTGGTCATGAAGTTAATACAAAGTTTCAGGAAGGATCAGTCTATATTCATCCTGATGGAAAAACTATGTATTTCTCATCTCAAGGACATAATACACTTGGTGGCTATGATATTTTTGTTTCTTACGTTGACGATTTAGGTCACTGGGGTGAGCCAGTTAACTTGGGCTATCCTATTAACACACCTTATGATGATTTATTTTATAGTGCTACAGCTAGTGGAAGATATGCTTATATAGCTTCAAATAGAGCCGGAGGAATTGGAGGCTTAGATATTTATAAGGTAACATATTGGGGGTCAGATAAGCCTATGAGTACTGATGTGCAGGATCAGTTAATAGCTGGTATCTCCAAGCCTGTGAGTGATAATACAATTTCAAAACCTATAATTGTTGAAGAAAAATCTTTAACTGTTTTCAAGGGTAATGTATTAGATGCTATTACTAAAAAACCTGTTAAAGCTGCAATTGAAATTATCTTAAATGAAACGGGAAGAGTTTATACATCCTTCTTTTCTAATAGCGCTACAGGTAAATTTCTATTATCCTTACCTGCTGGAAATAACTATGGAATTTCTGTTTCTGCTGAAGGTTATTTATTTCATTCGGAAAATTTTGACTTACCTAAGGGAGATGGTTTTAATAGTGTAATTAAGGATGTTGAATTAAAAAATATAAAAGTAGGAAGTAATATTACTCTTAGAAATGTATTTTTTGATTCAGGAAAATGGGAGGTTAAGGATGATTCCTTTCCTGAGTTAGCACGTTTAGTTTTGCTTTTAAATGATGTGCCTAACCTGAAAATTGAAATTTCGGGACACACAGATAATGTAGGTGCTAAATCTTTTAATGAGTTGCTCTCTCAAAGACGAGCTGATGCTGTAGTAGATTATCTAGTTGAAAATGGAGTCGGTATAGAAAGATTGTCTGCTATAGGTTACGGACAAAATAATCCTGTAGATTCTAATGATACTGCTGAATCCAGGGCTTCCAACAGAAGAACAGAGTTTGAAATTATTGAAAATTAATTCAAAATAATTTTTTGTGTTAAATTTTCTGATTTAAGAATATAGATGCCTTTTTTCAAATGAGAAATAGTTGAAAGTTTCTTTTTTGTTGTTAAAACTAATTTCCCATTGATATTATATACTAAAATAGAATGTGTTGCTTCAATTGTTTTATTTATTGAATTATAATAGAAATTATTTTTAAAATTATTGACAGAAATCCCATTCAAAATTTCTTCATTTTCTGAAAGTGATGTGCTTATAATATTATCTCCATTATTATTAGAATTTGCATTAGCAAACATAAGAGTGGCATAAAAAGTAGTATTTCCATTACTATTTGGTGTTGGCTTCCAATCCATGGACCAACTTTTAGTCGAGTTGCCTGATGTTCCTGACGACTTATGAGATACTGCATTATTTGAATTTACTAATTTTGTGGTATTGTCTGTAATCAAAAAATTTCCAGACTTAGAGTTACCATTTTCAGCAGTTAGTTCAAAGCCAAATTTTATGCAACTTGCTTTTGTTCCTGTAAGTGTAATTGTATAAGTGTTACCTATTACATAGCCACTAACTGGGATATTACTAGTAATAGCTGCTGTACCTGTTCCTGAATTTAATATTCCATAGTGACAGGCTGTACAATTGCTTGCATCATTTGGAGAGTTAGTTTTTCCACCAGGAGAACCTGTTCCATTAGAACTAGAATTTGTTGGGTAAAATAATATTGTTAGAATAATAGTAATTGGAATAATTAGTATGTATATTTTCATAAGTTCTTATTTATTAAACAAATGTATAAATATATTTTTGGGAATTGATTTATTATTTTTAAACCAAATGTTTTTAAAAATTCGGATGAGTTACTGCTTACTTTTTAGAAAATAAATATATTTGCATAATGACTACAAAATCAAGAATTTTAGATATTCATGAGATAAATCATAAACTAAAACGTTTAGCTTGGCAAGTTTATGAAAAAAATTCAGCTGAAAAGGAAATTATTATAGTAGGCATTTCAGATAGAGGATTAATTTTAGCTAATCAATTATCAGCTTATATTCTAAAAATATCAAATATTAAAACAAAAATTTCTCATCTAGAGTTGGATAAAGATAGTCCTTACAACAAAGAAGTTACTCTTAACTTGGCGGAAAAGGAATACATTAATAAAGTAGTTATAATTGTTGATGATGTATTGAACTCAGGCAAGACCTTAATGTATTCAGCAAAACATTTCTTAACAACTCCACTTACTAGCCTATCTGTAATGGTCTTAGTTGATCGTAACCACAATTGTTATCCTATAAAGGCGGACTATATTGGCTTGTCTTTAGCAACTACTTTGCAGGAATATATAAATGTAGTATTAAAAGGGGAAAATAAGGGTATTTATCTCTCTTAATATCTCATCAGTGCTTTTATTATCTACTAATACTGTATGACTAGCTAATTTATAAAAAGGCTTTCTGTTTTGAAGTTCATTTTTAATATATATCTCTAATTCTTCATCAGTTTTATTATTAATTAAAGGACGACTTTTTTTTTCTTTTTTTAATCTATTAAATAGATAATTAGTTGATGATTTTAAGTAGATGCTTATTCCTTTAGAGTTTATAAATTGCATATTATTATTGTATATTGGTAGGCCACCACCACAAGCTATAATACTATTTTTACTAATGCCTCTTAAAAGTTCAGTTTCCAGCATTCTGAAATGCAATTCTCCATCTTTTTTGAATATCTCCGAAACACTTTTTTTCTCTTTTTTCTCAATCTCTTGGTCAGTGTCAAATAAGGGGAGGTGCTTTTTTTTTGCTAATAACTTAGTAATAGTTGTTTTTCCAGCACCCATGTATCCAATAAGATAGATCATAAAAAAGAAATAAATTTATGATTCAAATTAACATATTTTATTATGATTTTTCATTAATAATATGGATGGATATTTTTATTAAATCTTTTTTACAAAATTCTTTCTGATTAAAGAAAAGTAATATATTTGCAGCCGATTTTGACCGACCTGGTAGCTCAGCTGGTAGAGCACCTCACTTTTAATGAGGGGGTCCTGGGTTCGAGCCCCAGCCAGGTCACCAAAACAAAAGATCCTGCTTTATAGCGGGATTCTTTTTTTATGTATTATTGCATTATACTTTGCCCAGGTGCTGAAATTGGTAGACAGGCATGATTGAGGGTCATGTGTCCTATGGACGTGCGGGTTCGAGTCCCGCTCTGGGCACTTTTAACTTTTTTATTACTCCATTATAATTATCGAATTATAAAATAATATTGTAATAAAATTATTTTTTTAAATTCAGCCTCCAACACGCTTGTAATTATAACCTTCTTTTTCTAGAATATCCATTACCTTATCTCTTAGGTCTCCTTGTATAATTATTTCGCCATTTTTAGTGCTACCACCTACGCCACATTTTGCTTTTAGTATTTTACCCAATACTTTCAGATCATCCGTACTTCCAATAAAACCTTTAATTATAACTGCAATTTTTCCTGCTCTATGTTTGTCAATACATACTTTTAGGTTTTGCTGATTATTTACCAAGGTATCCATTTTCTCATTTTCGTATACAAACTCAAAATTAGGGTTAGTAGAATACATTATTCCTTTTCTATTTTTCTTATTTTTAACCATTTGGTATTAGTATTTTTAATGATTTAGGTATTAGATTTACTTCTACAGGATTACTAGATTTATATGGCTCTCCATCTAAGTGAATAAGTGTGTTTTCTGTCCTTATTGTCATTTTATCGCATTGTATGATTTCTACATGCTTTGATAAATGAATTTTTCCTGTTAACAACATATATACAATTACAGGAATTTTCCATTTGGGAAAATCCTTTACAATAACAAAATCAATTAAGCCATCTTTGAAGTCTGCCATTGGGGAGATTTTCGCATTATTTCCGTACTGACTGGCATTTGCAAAGTTTATTAAATAGGCCTTTACCTTTCGTTCATTTTTGTTATAACAAATGGTGTATTCCTTTGCATTATAACTTAATTCTTTAAGAATAAGTTTCGCATAGCTAAAAAAACCTCTCTTTTTTAAATTTAAAAACAAATTAGCTATGTGTGAGTCAAAACCTATACCAGAAACATTTACAAAAGGAATTCCATTTGCTGTGCAAGAATCTATTGTTTCAATTCTAGTATTATTCAATTGTTTAATAGCTTTTTCAATATTATTATCCATACCAATATGATAAGCAAACCCGTTCCCAGATCCACAAGGGATTACACCAAGCGCTGTGTTTGTATTCACTAGACCTTTTAGGCACTCATTCACTGTACCGTCACCACCTACAGCTATAACGGCATCTATGTTTTCATTTACTGCTTTCTTGCTTATCCTGGTTGCATCCCCAGTTTTTTTTGTGTAAATGATTTCAAAATCTTTAAGGTATTTGGTAATGTATTTTTCAATTCCTTTTTGCTTACCTGTACCAGAAATTGGATTAATAATAAATCTAATTTTCATATTTTAATTTATTATTTTTCATTCTGTAATTATAATCTTGTTTTATAGCTTTTAATAACTTGGTATTAGGGTTTTCTTTAGTACTATTTTCTTTGAAATCCCAATCATTAAAATTTTGATAATCTTCTAGTTTATTCCTAATTATTCCTTTATCTGTAATAAAATGGTAATTATTGTATAATTTACTTATTGCCCAGCTTTCACCTGAAAATAACGATTTACCAAAAGCTAAATAGGGTTTTGTATAAGAAACCTCTTCAAGAATGGTTGGCATAATATCTATTTGCTGTACTATTGAGTTATTTTCCCCCACCATACTAGAATCTCCTTTAAATAATAGAAGCGGAATGGCATAGCGTCCAATTCTGTTTTTATAGTTCTTATTGTAATTTTTTCCTGAAGTATGGTCAGCTGTAATTACAAACAGTGTATTCCTAAACCAATCTTCATCCTTAATTTTTTCAAAAAACTGTTGCATAGCATCATCAGTGTATTTGATGCTTTCTCTTATTCCTATT
>Ga0075444_10002256_pt1 | contig 11615 bp, 8 predicted proteins | sample CoawatmetaG01DNA_FD_76836 | JGI IMG/M metagenome (GOLD analysis project Ga0075444, IMG submission 76836) | Marine microbial communities from the West Antarctic Peninsula - Coastal water metaG017-DNA | ecosystem: Environmental > Aquatic > Marine > Coastal | place: Atlantic Ocean: West Antarctic... | reverse complement strand
CACCGGCACCGTGCAGCGGACATGGATGACGCGCCTGCTGCCGCGCGGCGTCCGCTATGAAGGGCGCGTGCGCGAACAGGTCGCCTCCGCCTTGCCCCGCCATCGCATTGCGCTCGATATCGGGCATGACGGCGACCTCGCGCCGCAGCTCGCGCGCAAGATGGACCGCCACTGGCTGCTGCTGCTCGCCGAGCTGGCCGACCGGCCCGACGACGCATACCTGACCTATCAATTGGGCAAGGACGCGCAGATGCGGGGCGACCTCCTGTCCGCTTGCGACCATTATGCCCAAGCGCTCGCCGCCACGCCGCTGGACGCGAACTGGCGGCACGATCTGGTCATCAACGCCTTGCACGCGTTCACCAAGACCGGGCGCCTGCAAGAGGCGCTGACGATGAACGAAAGCGAAATGGCGAACTGGCCGGAGTCCCCCGACTATTTCTTCGCGCTGGGCGACCTGTTCCTGGAGGCGGCGCTGGCCGAGCCGCACCGTGCGCTCGACCATTGGCTGCCTCTGGCGGAGGGGGCATGGGAAAACTGCCTCACCATCGGCGAGCGCCCCGATCTGGAGGGCAGCGTCACCGGACGCGGCAGCTTCCTGGCGCAGTATAATCTCAACATCATCCGTTCCGGTCAGGCGACGGTCGCGGCCTGATCCCTAACCGCGCCGACGCCGCCGGATCAGCCACCAGGCCAGGCCCAGTGCCAGCGCCGCGACCAGCACCACGCCGCCGACCATCCCGGCGACGCGCAGGATCGCCCAGAACAGCGCCTCGACGAAACGGCCGACCGCGACCGACAGGCCGATCATGAGGCAAGGCTATCGCGGGAGGACACGGGCACGACGATAGCGTCGAACGCCCTTGCGCGCCACGGGTCGCGGCCATAGGCCCCCTTGCCATGACCATCGAGCCCAGCACCATCGAGATCGTACCCGATAGCGAGCATAAGGGACTGGTCGGGCGGCTGCCGCCCCGGCTGCGGGGGCTGGCGCTGCTGGCGCGGTTCGACCGGCCGATCGGCTGGTGGCTGCTCTTCTGGCCCGGCGTCTGGGCGATCGCGCTGGCGGGGGGCCTGCCGGATCGCTGGCCGCTGATCCTGTGGTTCCTGCTGGGGTCGATCGCGATGCGCGGCGCAGGGTGCGTCTTCAACGACATCGTCGACCGCGATCTGGATGCCAAGGTCGCACGGACGCGGGCGCGGCCGATCCCTTCGGGCCTCGTCTCTGTCAAGCTGGCGGCGATCTGGCTGGTCGCGCTGTGCCTGATCGGGCTGGTCGTCCTCGTCCAGTTGCGCGCGCTGGCTGCCATCGTCGCGGTGGCGAGCCTGGCGCCGGTCGCCGCCTATCCCTTCATGAAGCGGATCACCTGGTGGCCGCAGGCCTGGCTGGGCATGGTGTTCAGCTGGGCCGCTTTGGTCGGCTGGGCGGAGGTGGCGGGGGCGCTCTCCGCGCCGCTCTGGCTGCTCTATGCCGGGTCGATCGCCTGGGTGATCGGCTATGACACCATCTATGCGCTTCAGGACCGCGAGGACGATGCGCTGATCGGGGTGCGCTCCTCGGCGCTGCGCATGGGCGCGCATGTGAAGCCGGGCGTGGGAGCGTTTTACCTTGTGGCGGTGCTGTGCTGGGCAGGGGCGATCTGGCTGGTGCGGCCGGACCCGCTGGCGGTCGCGGCGCTGGTGCCGATCGCGCTGCATCTGGGGTGGCAGGTGGTGACGCTGACGCCCGAAGATGGTGCGGGGGCGCTGTACCGGTTCCGGTCCAATCGGTTCGCAGGATTGCTGATGGCGCTGGCCTGCGCAGTGGTGGGCTCGTCCCTCTGATTCCTCCCCTGCAAGGGGAGGTGGCGCGCAGCGCGTCGGAGGGGTGACAACCTATCGAGAGCGGGACACCCCTCCGTCAGGGCTTCGCCCTGCCACCTCCCCTTGCAGGGGAGGAATTGCCCCGCTTAAACTTGACCCAGCGCAACGCTTTGGCGGGTTGTCGGTTCTCGGAAACTCCGTCACATCTTCAGGCCGATGACCGTAGCCACGCCCGCCACCCGCTCGCTAGCCGAAAGCCATCGTTCGATCGTCATTCCGGAGGGCGCGTCCTTCCTGCGGCGGCTGTTCGCCTTTGCCGGGCCGGGCTATCTGGTCGCGGTCGGCTATATGGATCCGGGCAACTGGGCGACCGACATCGCGGGCGGATCGGCCTATGGCTATGCGCTGCTCTCGGTCATCCTGCTGTCCAACATCATGGCGATGATCCTTCAGGCCTTGTCGGCGCGCCTCGGCATCGCCGCCGGGCTTGACCTGGCGCAGGCGTGCCGGGCAGCCTATTCCAAACCCGTCTCGCGCATCCTCTGGCTGCTCTGCGAGATCGCGATCATCGCCTGCGATCTGGCCGAAGTGCTGGGCACCGCCATCGCGCTGCAACTGCTGTTCGACCTGCCGCTCGTCTGGGGCGTCCTCATCACCGGGTTCGACGTCTTCCTGATCCTGGCGCTCCAGCGTTACGGGTTCCGGAAGGTCGAGGCATTCATCATCGCGCTCCTCCTCATCATCGGCGGCTGTTTCCTCTATGAGCTGATCGCCTCGCGCCCCGATCCGGGCGCGGTGATGGCCGGGTTCGTGCCCACCACCCGCATCCTGACCGACCCGGCGATGCTCTACATCGCGATCGGCATCCTGGGCGCGACGGTGATGCCGCATAACCTCTATCTGCACTCCTCGGTGGTACAGACCCGTGCGTTCGGCCTGACGACCGAGGGCAAGCGCGATGCGATCCGGATGGCGACGATCGACAGTACCGTCGCGCTGTTCTTCGCCTTCTTCATCAACGCCGCGATCTTGATCGTCGCCGCCGCCACCTTCCATGTCGCGGGCCGCACAGACGTCGCGGAGATCGACCAGGCTTACCGCCTGCTCGCCCCGATGCTGGGCGCGGGCGCGGCGAGCGTGGTGTTCGGCGTGGCGCTGCTCGCCTCGGGTCAGAATTCGACCGTCACGGGGACGCTCGCCGGGCAGATCGTGATGGAGGGTTTCCTCGACCTGCGCCTGGCGCCCTGGCTCCGGCGGCTGATCACCCGCGGCCTCGCCATCGTGCCCGCCGTGCTGGTCGTGGGGGCCAGCGGACAGGCGGGCGCGACCAAGCTGCTCGTCCTCAGCCAGGTGATCCTCAGCCTCAACTGCCCTTCGCGGTGGTGCCGCTGGTCCGCTTCACCGCGAACAAGGGCATGATGGGGCCATTCGCCAGCCCGGTCTGGCTGCGAATCCTAGCCTGGTTTATTGCGGCCATCATTATCGGCCTTAATCTGACCCTACTCTGGGGCATCACGAGGGGCTGAGCGTCTTCGCCATTGCGAGATGTTGGCGCGTGACTTCGGATCGCACGCGATTAAGCTGGCGAGAACTGGGACACAGGGATCGCCGAATCGATGACGACCACCATCACCACTTTGCACGTCGACGACACCGGACCGCTGGCCGACGCCATTGTCGACACGCTGGTGCACCGGATCGGCAAGGATGCCGCCAATGCGCGGCCGCACGACTGGCTGGCCGCCACCATCCTGACCGTCCGCAACGACATCATCGAACGCTGGATGGCCTCCACCCGCGAAGCCCATGCGGCGGGCGCCAAGCGGGTCTATTATCTCAGCCTGGAGTTCCTGATCGGCCGGCTGCTGCGCGATGCGCTGTCGAACATGGGGGTGATGGCGCAGGTGGCCGGTGCGCTCCAGGCGCTGGGCGTCGACCTTGCCGAGCTGGAGGAGATCGAACCCGACGCCGCACTGGGCAATGGCGGCCTGGGACGGCTGGCGGCGTGCTTCATGGAGAGCTTGGCCAGTCTCGACCTGCCCGCTTACGGCTATGGCATCCGCTATGTGAACGGCATGTTCCGCCAGCGGATCGACGATGGCTGGCAGGTCGAGCTGCCCGAGACCTGGCTCAGCCACGGCAATCCCTGGGAATTCGAGCGCCGCGAGAGCGCCTATTTCGTCGGCTTCGGCGGAGAGGTGATCGGGACCGAGAGCGGCGCGGTCCACTGGAAGCCCGCCGAGGCGGTCGAGGCGGTGGCGTTCGACACCCCCGTGGTCGGCTGGCGCGGCAAGCGGGTCAACACGCTGCGGCTATGGACCGCGCAGGCGATCGACGAGATCCGGCTCGATCGGTTCAATGCGGGCGACTATAGCGGCGCGCTGGCGGGACAGCTGGCGGCCGAGACGCTGGTCCGCGTCCTCTATCCGTCGGACAGCTCGCCCGCGGGGCAGGAGCTGCGGCTGCGGCAGGAATATTTCTTCTCCTCGGCCTCGATCCAGGACATCGTCCGGCGGCATGTCCAGTATTTCAAGGATATCCGCACCCTGCCCGACAAGGCGGCGATCCAGCTGAACGACACCCATCCGGCGGTGTCGGTCGCCGAGCTGATGCGGTTGCTGATCGATCATCACGATCTGGGCTTCGACGAGGCGTGGGACATCCCCCGCCGCACCTTCGGCTATACCAACCACACCCTGTTGCCCGAGGCGCTGGAAAGCTGGCCGCTGCACCTGTTCGAGCGGTTGCTGCCGCGCCACATGCAGCTGATCTATGCGATCAACGCCAAGCTGTTGCGCGAGGCGCGGGGCATGGCGGGTGTGGACGACCGCGCCATCGCCGCGATCAGCCTGATCGACGAGGGCGGCGAGCGGCGGGTGCGCATGGCGAACCTGGCCTTTGCGGGCAGCCACAGCGTCAACGGCGTGGCGGCGCTTCATACCGAGCTGATGAAGAAGACGGTCTTTGCCGACCTCCATCACCTCTATCCGACGCGGATCAACAACAAGACCAACGGCATCACCCCGCGCCGCTGGTTGCAGCAATGCAATCCACAGCTAACCGCGCTGATCCGCGAGGCGATCGGACCGGCGTTCGAGGATGACGCGGAAAAATTGATAGCGCTCACGGATTTTGCGCAGGACGCGAATTTCAGGGAACGCTTTCTGGCAATCAAACGTTCCAACAAGGTGGGGCTGGCAAATTATCTCCGGGAATCGAGTGGGCTGCGCATAGACCCGGATGCGTTGTTCGACGTCCAGATCAAACGCATCCACGAATATAAACGCCAGCTGCTCAACATCATCGAGACGGTGGCGCTCTACGATCAGATCCGCAGCCACCCCGAGCGCGACTGGACCCCGCGCGTCAAGCTGTTCGCCGGGAAAGCGGCGTCGAGCTATCACAATGCCAAGCTGATCATCAAACTGGCCAATGACGTCGCCCGCCGGGTCAATTCGGACCCCAGCGTCGGCCATCTGCTGAAGGTCGGCTTCGTGCCGAACTACAATGTCAGCCTGGCCGCGAAGATCATCCCCGCCGCCGACCTGTCCGAACAGATTTCGACCGCGGGCATGGAGGCGTCGGGCACCGGCAATATGAAGTTCGCGCTCAACGGCGCGCTGACCATCGGCACGCTCGACGGCGCCAATGTCGAGATCAAGGAGCATGTCGGCGACGAGCATATCGTCATCTTCGGCCTGACCGCCGACGAGGTCGCCGCCCAGCGCCGCGACGGATACAATCCCCGCGCGGTGATCGAGGGTAGCCCGGAACTGCGCCAGGCCGTCTCCGCCATCGCCTCAGGCGTGTTCTCGCCCGACGATCCCGGTCGTTATGCGGGATTGATGGGCGGGCTGTATGACAGCGACTGGTTCATGGTCGCCGCCGATTTCGACGCCTACACCGCTGCGCAGCGCAGCGTCGATGCCCGTTGGCAGGATCAGGCGGGCTGGGCGACCTCGGCCATCCACAATGTCGCGAAAGTCGGATGGTTCTCCTCCGATCGCACCATCCGGCAATATGCCGAGGAAATCTGGAACGTGATGTGAAGCCACCCCGTGCCGCCTTGGAAGCCCTGATCGAAGGCCGCAACGCCGATCCGTTCGCGTTGCTGGGGCCGCATCAGGGCCCGGGCGGCACGTTTTTGCGGGCCTTGGTGCCGGGGGCGGAGACGATCACCGCCTTCGACCTGAGCGGCACCGAACTGGGCACGCTGGACCAGGTCGATCCGCGCGGGCTGTTCGAGGGTGCGGTCGAGGGCCCTGCCCAGCCGGTCAAATACCGTGCACAGGGGCATGTCGCGGAATGGTGGATCACCGATCCCTATAGTTTCGGGCCCGTGCTGGGGCCGGTCGATGATTTCCTGATGGGCGAAGGCAATCACTTCCGCCTGTACGACAAGATGGGCGCGCACCTGATCGAGCATCAGGGCGTGGCGGGCGTGCACTTCGCCGTCTGGGCCCCCAATGCCGAGCGGGTGGCGCTGGTCGGCGACTTCAACGACTGGAACCCCGGCCGCCACGTCATGCGCCGCCGCCTCGATGTCGGCGTCTGGGAAATCTTCATCCCCGATATCGGCGAGGGCCGAGCGTACAAGTTCGCCATCACCGGCCCGCATGGTGCGGAACAGCCGATGAAGGCCGACCCGTTCGCCTTTGCCGCCGAACTTCGCCCCAAGACCGCCTCGATCACCACCGCTCCCCCCGCGCATCGCTGGCACGACAAGGCGCACCGCGAACATTGGGCGGGCGTCGATCCGCGTCGCGTCCCGATCAGCATCTATGAGGTTCATGCCGGGTCCTGGGACCGCGACGAGAATGGCTGGTATCTCAGTTGGGACGCGCTGGCCGAGCGGCTGATCCCCTATGTGGTCGAGATGGGCTTCACCCATATCGAATTCCTGCCCATTTCCGAGCATCCTTACGACCCCAGCTGGGGCTATCAGACGACGGGTCTCTATGCCCCATCCGCGCGGTTCGGCGATGTGGAGGGGTTTTCGCGTTTCGTCGATGGTGCGCACCGCGCCGGGGTGGGCGTGATCCTCGACTGGGTGCCAGCCCACTTCCCCACTGACGCGCATGGCCTGTCGCATTTCGATGGCACCGCGCTCTATGAGCATGAGGATCCGCGCCAGGGTTTCCATCCCGACTGGAACACCGCCATCTATAATTTCGGGCGGCGCGAAGTGGCGAGCTTCCTCGTCAACAATGCGCTCTTCTGGCCCGAGCGTTACCATATCGACGGGCTTCGCGTGGATGCCGTCGCCTCGATGCTGTACCGCGATTACAGCCGCAAGGACGGCGAGTGGGTGCCCAACGAACAGGGCGGCCGCGAGAATTGGGAAGCGGTCGAGTTTCTCCGCCAGGTCAACCGGCAGGTATACGGCCAGCATCCCGGCGTCTTCACCGTCGCCGAGGAATCGACCGCCTGGCCCGGCGTCTCGGCCCCTGCGCATGACGGCGGGCTGGGCTTCGGGTTCAAGTGGAACATGGGCTTCATGCACGACACGCTCCAATATATGGCGCGCGAGCCGGTGCATCGGCGGCACCATCATGGCGAGATCCTGTTCGGCCTCCATTACGCCTTTGACGAGAATTTCGTCCTGCCGCTCAGCCATGACGAGGTCGTTCACGGCAAGGGCAGTCTCCTCACCAAGATGGCGGGCGACGACTGGCAGAAATTCGCCAATCTGCGCGCCTATTACGCCTTTATGTGGGCCTATCCGGGCAAGAAGCTGCTGTTCATGGGCCAGGAATTCGCCCAGCGCGAGGAATGGTCCGAAGATCGCCCGCTCGACTGGCATCTGCGGTGCAGCCATGCGCATGAGGGTGTGCGCTCGCTGGTCCGCGATCTCAACCATCTCTACCGCGACACGCCCGCGCTCCATGCCCGCGACTGCGAGCGCGAGGGCTTCGAATGGCTGGTCGCGGATGACAGCGCGCATTCGGTCTTCGCCTGGCTGCGCAAGGCGCCGGGCGAGAAGCCGGTCGCGGTGATCGCCAACATGACGCCGGTCGCCCGCGCGCCCTATCGCCTGCCGCTGCCCCATGACGGCCGTTGGACCGAGGTGCTGAACTCCGACGCGGCCCAATATTGGGGATCGGGGCTGGGCAATATGGGGGGCGTGGATGCCAGCGACGGTGCGGCCTGGATCACCCTGCCGCCGCTCGCCACCGTCATCCTGCGGTTCGACGGATGATCCAGATTTAGACCTTTTCACGAATATCAACGCGTGGCCGGCGCGTTGTGATACTAACACACGGACAGGAGACGGACGATGGACCTGAGGCGCGGACAACCGCTGGCGCGCGATGCCATGGCCTATGTGCTGGCGGGCGGCCGTGGCAGTCGGCTGATGGAACTGACCGATACCCGCGCCAAGCCCGCCGTCTATTTCGGCGGCAAGGCGCGGATCATCGACTTCGCTTTGTCCAACGCGATCAATTCCGGCATCCGCCGCATCGGCGTGGCGACCCAGTATAAGGCCCACTCGCTGATCCGGCATCTTCAGCGCGGCTGGAACTTCCTGCGCGACGAACGCAACGAAAGCTTTGACATCCTGCCCGCCAGCCAGCGGATCAGCGAATTTCAATGGTATGAGGGCACCGCCGATGCGGTCTTTCAGAATATCGACATCATCGAGAGCTATGCGCCCGAATTCATGGTCATCCTGGCGGGCGACCATGTCTACAAGATGGACTATGAGCTGATGCTCCAGCAGCATGTCGATAGCGGCGCCGACGTCACCGTCGCCTGTCTGGAGGTCACCCGCGCCGAGGCCAGCGCCTTCGGCGTGATGCATGTCGACGAGACCGACCGCATCGTCGATTTCGTCGAAAAGCCCGCCGATCCGCCCTCCATCCCCGGCAATCAGGACGTGTCTCTGGCGTCGCTCGGCATCTATGTCTTCCGCACCGCCTTCCTGTTCGAACAGCTGCGCCGCGATGCCGAGACGCCCGGCTCCGCCCGCGATTTCGGCAAGGACATCATCCCCTATCTGGTCGAACACGGCAAAGCCCAGGCGCACCGTTTCTCCGCCAGTTGCGTGCGCTCGCATGACGAGCCTGGCGCCTATTGGCGCGACGTCGGCACGGTCGACGCCTATTGGGAGGCGAGCCTGGACCTGACCGACGTGGTGCCGCAGCTCGACCTGTACGACCGCAGCTGGCCGCTCTGGACCTATGCCGAGATCACGCCGCCGGCCAAGTTCGTCCATGATGTCGAGGGACGGCGCGGGTCGGCGGTGGCCAGCCTGATCGCGGGCGACTGCATCGTGTCGGGATCATCGATCAACCGCTCGCTGCTGTCGACCGGCGTGCGCACGCATAGCTATGCCTCGCTGAACGAGGCCGTCGTCCTGCCCTTCTGCCAGATCGGACGCGGCGCGCAGTTGCGGCGCGTGATCCTGGATCGCGGCGTCAAGATTCCCGACGGGCTGGTGGTCGGCGAAGACCCGGTGCTCGACGGGCACCGGTTCCGCCGCACCGATAAGGGCATCTGCCTGATCACACAGCCGATGATCGACCGTCTGGCCAACTGAAAGTCCCCATGACCCTTTCCGTCCTGTCGGTCGCCTCGGAGGCGTTCCCACTCATCAAGACCGGCGGCCTGGCCGATGTGGTCGGCGCGCTGCCCGAGGCGCTGGCGCCGCACGACATCGCCGTCACCACGCTGATCCCCGGCTTTCCGAAGGTCATGCGCGCGATCGGCGAGGACGCGCCGCGCGTCCATCACTGGACGCACATCATCGGCACCGAGGCCTGGCTGCGCGAGGCGATGATCGGCACCCACCGGCTGCTGGTGATCGAGGCGCCGCAGCTTTGGGCGCGCGAGGGGCTTCCCTATGTCGACAATGCCGGGAACGACTGGCCCGACAATTGGCGGCGCTTCGCCGTGCTGGCGCGGGCAGGCGCGGACCTCGCCTCTGGCGCGGTGCCGGGTTATGATTTCGACCTGCTCCACGCGCATGACTGGCAGGCAGCGCTCGCTCCCGCCTTCCTCCATTATGCCCCCGGCCCGGGCAAGGTCGCCAAGAGCATCGTCACCATTCACAATATCGCCTTTCAGGGCTCGTTCGCGGCGCACCACTTCCCCGATCTGGGACTGCCGGCGGAGGCTTGGTCGGTCGACGGCGTCGAATATTATGGCCAGATCGGCTATCTGAAGGCCGGCCTGCGCACCGCCGACGCGATCACTACGGTCAGCCCCACCTATGCCGAGGAAATCCACCGCGCGCAGTATGGCATGGGGCTGGAGGGCCTGATCGCCGCCCGCGCCGAGTGCGTCAGCGGCATCGTCAACGGCATCGACCCGGCCATCTGGAGCCCCGGGGCCGATGCCGCCCTGCCCGTCCCCTTCTCCGTCGAGACACTGGACGATCGTATCGCCAACAAGCGCGCGGTCGAAAAGGCGTTCGGGCTGGACGAGGATGATAGCCCGATCTTCACCGTCATCAGCCGCCTGACCTGGCAAAAGGGCATGGACGTGCTGGTCGAGGTGGTGGACGATCTGGTCGCGCTGGGTGGACGGCTGATCGTGCTGGGCACGGGCGACCCGGCGCTGGAGATCGCCTTCGCCACGGCCGCGCTGCGCCATCCCGGCCGGGTCGCGGTGCGGATCGGCTATGACGAGCCGGTGTCCCATCTGCTTCAGGGCGGGTGCGACGCGATCCTGATCCCCTCGCGGTTCGAGCCGTGCGGCCTTACCCAGCTTTACGGCCTGGCCTATGGCTGCGTCCCCGTAGTAGCCCGCACCGGCGGACTGGCCGACACGATCATCGACGCCAACGAGGCCGCGCTTGCCATGGGCGTGCCCACCGGGCTGCAATTCGACAATGTCACCACCGACAATATCGTCGCGGTGCTGCGTCGCACTATGAGACTATATGCCGATCAAGACCAATGGCGGACCATGCAGGTCAATGGCATGAATGCCGACTATAGCTGGCACCATAGCGGCCGCCACTATGCCGAACTCTATCGATCCGTGCTGGGGAACCCATGATCAAGACCGTCGCGACCGAGCCCTATCTCGACCAGAAGCCGGGCACATCCGGCCTGCGCAAGAAGGTCCGGGTCTTTCAGCAGCCCAACTATGCCGAGAATTTCCTCCAGTCGGTGTTCGACGCGCTAGGTGACGAGAAGATCGGCCAGACGCTGGTGATCGGCGGCGACGGCCGCTTCCTGAACCGAGAGGTGATCCAAGTCGCGATCCGCATGGCGGCGGCGAACGGCTTTGCGCGCGTGGTCGTCGGCCAGGGCGGCATATTGTCGACCCCGGCGGCGAGCAACGTGATCCGTCAACGTAAGGCGCTGGGCGGGCTGGTCCTGTCCGCCAGCCACAATCCCGGCGGGCCGGACGAAGACTTCGGCATCAAATACAATATCGCGAATGGCGGCCCCGCGCCTGAAAAGGTGACCGACGCGATCCATGCCAACACCAAGACGATCAGCCGCTGGCTGACGGTCGAGGCGGACGACATCGACCTCGATACGCTGGGCGAGGTGACGGTGGGCGGCATGACCGTCGAAGTGATCGATTCGGTCACCGACTATGCCGCACTCATGGAAAGCCTGTTCGACTTCGCCGCGATTCGAGCAGCGGTCGAGGGCGGCTTCACCATGTCGTTCGACGCGATGAGCGCGGTGACCGGGCCGTATGCGACCGAAATCCTGGAGAACCGGCTGGGCTTTGCCAAGGGCACGGTCCGCAACGGCACCCCGTTCCCCGATTTCGGCGGGCATCATCCCGACCCCAATCTGGTCCATGCGAAAGAGCTGTACGACCGGATGATGGCCCCCGACGCGCCCGAT